>JGI24890J29729_1000539_pt1 | contig 22939 bp, 26 predicted proteins | sample FreactcultureFD7_FD_29729 | JGI IMG/M metagenome (IMG submission 29729)
TCAACGAGGGCGATGAGGAGGAGGGGGCAGAGAGACCATTGAGTCGAGTGAAGAGGAGTCAGAGTATTAGGAGGAGTTTGAGTAGGAGTTTATCGAATTTCTCAATGGGCGGGAGACGGAGAGCGAGAGAAGAAGAGGAAGCGAGGAGAAGTGAGAAGGAGAGACTCGATCAATGGGTGAGCGTGGTTGTTGCGTGATTGTTGTGATTCCAGGGGAAAGCGAGTAGGGAGAGTTTCGATCTTTCTGTAGAGGTGGGCGAAGAGAGTGGGGTTTTTCTAGTTCTTATCGTTTTCTCGCAAGAGTGCAAACATTGTTGTTGTCGTATGAGTGCTGTTGAGAGATCATGGCAGAATATCACAAAACTCGATTGAGCAAGTGAGATTGAGATTCTTATGTTTCTTTCTTTCTCTCCTTTCACTTCGATTCTCCCTTTATCGCTCTAATTGCCTCGGCATAACCCTCAACAAGCTCACACGGGATGTCGAAGTACGTTACGTCACCTCAAGATTGCTCAGTCTGCGACAACCAAACGACTCTCGCTTGCTCGAATTGTCAAACTACATTCTTCTGCTCAACTGAATGTCAGAGACCGGTGAGCTCTATCCCCATGTACCATGCGGTCAAGAAGAAGCTAAGCAGTATCGAAAAATCTATAGCTGTGGGTCACTCACAAATTCACCTGTGGTCAATCGGAGTCGTCCTTCTTCGTTCCGCCGCTTTCGATGGTGCAAGCCATTCTACTAGGCTTCTGGGGCGACATGACATCGACGAATCCCTACAAGCCTACTTCTGCGCCAAAGACCCTGTTCGAGATGGTCAAAGAACTCGGGCTGTTCGACGGAAGTTGGAGATGAGTCTTTCTACTTTTTGGCGTACAGGGTAATCTGCCTCTGATTCGGTTGTAGCAAAATCCACAGACTTTGTCGGGGCGCTCATGGGCGGTGCAGACAGACTCAAAGAACCTTTCGCATCGCCCATTCTACTTCTCGCACGAGCATTCTTGGACAGAGTCGTCAAGACACTCCGTGAAGAGAAGGGAGAGGATGCACAATTGACCACTTCTTCCACCGCCTGGAACTCATTTGCGTACCAAATGAGCTCCTTGGTATCGCGTTATCTAGAAGTCAACCCAGTCAAATCGTCGACGATCAATCCTTTTGGCGAACTAGTCCCGATCCTTCGCCAGGAGCTAGTTATATCTACTCTCATCGCCACAAGAGCTCAGCATAACGACGTTCTTCACTCCTCTAGATCGATCGCAGCTGTAGAGCGACAACTTAGAATCCTCAGAAAAGCCTACTCAGGGATAGAAGGAGACCTCAAAATTGGGGTCTTGGCCAGGATCGAGTCCAGTAGGAGGCTACTCGCCGAGTATCGTGGGAGGAACTCGGGAGACTAAAGAGCAAGAATCGAGTGAGCACGAGCGTCTTTTCTGATTCCCTGACGGTCCAGCCGATTGACACGCGGTTCTAATCCACAAATTATCAGAGATGAATGTAACTTCCAATGGGCTCATGACTCCTGTAGATTATTCCTCGACGTAGCAGTTGACCGAGAACGAGCTTTTTCTGCCCGAGCGATCTCTTCGGGTTCTCACTGATCGCCTCTCTTTGGTCGGGGACCGTGACGCTCAACACACGTGACTCTGCTGTCAGTCCTTGAGATAGCCGAGCTCGTGTCGACAGCAGTTTGATCAGTTCGTCTATTGCCGATCTTCACTCTCCTTCGTTTCCTGTCTCTTCTCGACGTGACACTCTTCTCTGAGCTATCTCGAGACATCGCGACTCTTATAGTGCAAACTACATCTATCGGTCGACGAAAGAGCAGATGCTTCGCTGGAAATTTCGGACTGAGTCCAAGACACGATTCCGCTCTCTGCTAAATTTTCACTTCTCAATAACCATCTTTGGTACTGTTCCGAGATTTCGGAAGTGAGGATACGTGAATCGTTGCGAGATAGTCCCTCGTTGACTATGCTCCGAGTCCGAGTTCGGCACAGACGGCTGAGAGGACCGGAAGAGGTGAAAAACGAGGGAACGCTCGGAGACTGAACGAGAGCAAAGCTTTAAGCGTCGTTCTCGGTCTCAACGTTCTACCACTCTTGTTTCAAAGCGCCCAGTGGACGAACGACAAAGGCACTCCCTCCTCACAGTGGCATTGGAACAACGAAAGGCTTTCGCAAAAACACATCGTCGAGCTTCGCACTCTTCTCCTTAAGCTTTCGACTTTGTATTCTCCCCGTCTGACATGCTACGTCTCTCTTCTCCTCGCTTCGTGACGAACTATCCTCTCCGACTCTTCTCTTGGACTTTCTCACTCACTCCAGGAACCAGATTCGACTCTCGAAATCTCGGAAACTTCGAAACTGGTCAGTTTGGTCCCGTCTGAGACACTCGAGTTTTGGCGGGCGCCAAACCCTGGGATACTTTTTGGTATCCCACACTTCCCGGATTTCTAGAGGTCCGTCTTTCCAATCGAGCTCTTCGATTGGTCCCAGAAGGCTACAGCAACGATGCTGTCGAGAGAAGCGTCAGAGAGCTGTCGTCCGCAAAAGAGATGGAGGGAAGAGCTGAGAAGAATTTCGTCCAATCTTGCGCCCATGCGAGATGATCGAAGTCGCTATGCTATGTACTATTGCAACTCCCTTCTATCATTCATCTTCTCGCTGTGGCTGTCCTCCTCCGAAGAGAGCGCCCAACCTCCCCAAAATATTTCGAGTATTCTCCATTCTCTCTTCCTCAGTTCCCTCTTCTCCCTCTCCTCCTCCTTCCTCCTCGTCCTCGTCATCTTCTCCTCCAAATCCTCCAGGCATCCCTCCAACCCCACCAAGTTGTTCCAATTCCCTCATCAATTCCTCTCTCAACTCAGGAGTCAAAGCCATCGCTCCATCTCCATTTCCCATTCCCAACATCCTCGCCAATCCATCTCTCATTGCTGCTGCTACATCCCCTCCTCCCCTTTGACCTCCTCCTGGTCGACGCTGAGCAACATTTCCTCCTCTTCGTCGAGCGTTTTGTGCGGTGTAGAGAGTAGAGAAGTAGGAATCGTCGTAGAATGTAGCGGTCGAGGACGTGGGAGGTAAGGGATCGAATGAGTAGGTTGTACCGGATCGAGTCGAAGGTGGGAGATACGGTCGAATCGAGGCGATTTCTGTTTGACGCTCACACTCTCGAATTAGTTTTCATTCGAAAGTAAGGGCGCAGACAGCGACGAACCTGATATGAAAGCAGCTCGGATGACACCCGCTGGTGCAACTCCTTCATCCCAAGGACCCTTCTCGAATAGCTCCTGTCCAAATTTGACATCCTCTAGGGAAGAATCGTCGAGTGATGGTGTAGCAGCGACGACCGTCTTTCTCAACCACGACAGCGAAGCTGGATCTTTCCATAATGGTGCTGATCGAGCTACGTAGAGTTCCGAGAGGAGTGAGAGGAGGTAAGAAGGGTTCTTGGTGAATGCGCCATCTGGTTGTGCTCGTTTGTTGGAAACCATCGCCGGTGGTAAGTCGAAAGCCAGAGAGTTTGAGAGGAGACTCGCGACCATCGGGAATCGTAGGATCGCACTTCTGAGCGCCTCGGTACTCTTCTCGTTGCCCTGTGCGGAAGGAATAGAGCTGCATCAGGACAGGAGAGACAACGATGCAACTTCTCTCTGTCTCACCTCTTTCTTCTCTTCTTCCATATTCCGTAGAACGAGAGCTTTTGCGAAGGCGAGTCCAGGATAGCTCGTGATGTTCATATCGGGATAAGCAGCATCGAGTGTCGGGACGAATTTGAGGAACCAATCGTTTTGACCAGCTTTCGGTGCGAGGAAATCGATCCTGTACGTGGACTTACTCGAATCAGTATTGCCTATGATTGAAGAGACGGAGCCTGACGTACCAGCAAAGTATTCCAACTGGATCATCTCCACCTCCCGCACCCAAAGCGATCTTTGCGAATTCGAACCCAGTCCTCCAAGTTCCTCGCTTATGTAAGATCGCGACTTGACGAGCGAGACCTAGGAAGAACGCCCGGTTCTCGACTTGAGAGAAGGGGAGACGGAAATTGCCAGAGGTGAAAGTTGCGGGAAGAGGAGCGGAAAGTGCGTAAAGTGCTCGCGAAAGATGAGTTGCAGCGGCACCTGTGAGCGAGGTAAAGGAGGCTCGATCAGTACCAACTGCCACTCGGATCGAGAGTACGGGAATCACTCACCGAGATCTCCTTGTTGAGTCATCATTTCTGATAGTTGCATCAAGGTATCGATATGATAAGGTAAAGCAGCGAGAACGTCGAATAATCGGTTTCCATCTGCTTGTTGTAGGACTTCGAGGAACATGAGTTGTGCTTGTTTGTAGCTTGGAGGGTGAACGTAGGTGTGCCAGTCTCCCGAGGGATCAGATCCAGATTCAGGTCCTTCGTAGCGAGTCAGGCCGAGTGTACCAGATGCTGAAGGCCATCCTGGTTCAGGAGTTGCGAGATATGAGGAGGAGCGGCGGATCGAGGTAGAGTGATGAGGATTGTTGGCGAATCGAGCATGAAGTTGTGATCGAGGAGCAGTCGGAGCGCTTCCAATCTGCACGCGGACATCTCGGCTTCAGTCATCTTCATTTGTGAGGCAGAGATCGGTACGTACGACTTTACTACCGAACATTCTCCTTAACTCTGCATCGGAATCGAGATATTTCGTATCAAAAGCGTAAACTTCCTTCACCGCTGCCCATTTCGGATCTATCCGTTGAGTAGCTTGAGCAGCCGTGTCATTCTCTGCACTTCCTCCACCATTCTTCGTCGCCAACTCTGCCAACGCTCGATCGATTTCATCCATTCCATCGTCGATTTTCGTTTCCTTCTTCACTTCTGCCTTCTTTGGCTTCGCTTTCTTCTTGTTCTTCTTCACTGGTATATCGGCTTGAGTTGAAGGAGTTGCAGGGGTTTCAGGTGTGTCTGCTTCTGGCGTATCGAGGGAAGGAGAATCGGTAACAGGTTTAGCGGACTTTTTCTTCTTCTTCTTGTTCTTCTTCTTGGCCTGTATGTCGAAGACATCAGCAGAGCTCATAGTATCAAAGTGGATACACCCATACCTGTGTAGGAGCTGTAGTCTTTAATTGATCATCTTCCTCTTCCTCATCATCTTCAGCGGCGAGATCGAGCTGTGAGAACCATAAGAGTCAACGAGAGTAACATGTAGAAGTGCAAAAGAGCTACTCACAGCTCCGAATCCACCAGCAGGCTTTGTAACAGCCTGAATTTCCTCCTCACTTTCTTCTTCCGATTCAATGTCATCATAAGTTGGCAATGAGGATGTTGTAGCTGCTTTTGACTTCTCTAGTTCTTCTAGCTCTTGTAGTTCGCGCAATTGACGCTTGTTCAGTCGTGGAGGCATGTTGATGAAAGTGACTGAAATGACGGAGTTCAAAAGTTGAAAATCGCCTCGCCTCGCAACAAAGTCAATAACTTCGAGATTCGCTACAAGTGAAGTATGATATTGCCAGCGACCAAGACAGATCCAAAAAAAGGGTATACATATCCAAGGAAGATAAACAAAAGGGCAAGTTCAGCTATCAAAGCGAATCTTGCGAGAGAGATATCGTATGAAACAGAAATGGGGGTAGACAGGTTGTTCGTGAGGAGCGTGTCGGAAGGTCTAGGAGCGACGCTTAGTCTTTTGATGACGGCGGCATCGACGAGCAGCTGCAGACGGAAGCGTCAAGAGGTCAGCCCCGAATTTCGATCTCGTCGAAACTTTCAACATGACTTACTAAGGTTCTCTCGAATCGTGGGGACGACGTTTGTACCAGCAAAGCCTCGGGTATCGAAAATCATACTGTTCGACATCAAGCAGAAGATGAGTCAACGGCGTTTCTCCTTCGCATCCGAAAGAGCTAGAAACAAAACGTACACTCCACCGAGACCCTCAGATCGTGCATAGGCAGCTTTGATCCCTGCACTCTTGGAATCGTCGTAGATGATCATGTGCTTCGTGTCGGCGTTGAATAGGAAAGGAGTTTGAGAGCATTGATCCCAAATTCGTTCGTATCCACCGAGTCCTTTCAATTCGTCTTCAGACAAGAGCTGCAGTCGGGAAGAGCTGAGTTCGTCAGCAGGCGTCGCTACGGAGACAGGCGTTCGAGCCAGACTAAGCTCGAGAAAAGCGAAACTTACGCCTTCCGAAATCAACTGATTGAATTGCCATTGACCGTTGTACCCCGAGCTCGTAGTACCGCACTGATCGGTGTAAGCTGCATTCGAATCTCCCGTTGCTCCCATAGGGGTAGTTTTGGTCCATTCTTGGTAGATTTGGGAAGAAAACGATCCAATCTCCGTCGTTGCGAGAGTCGAAGAAGTCGTCGTGAACGAGACAGCGTAAGCGGGGACACCACTATAGATTAAGCTCAGAGTCAGTCACGAACGAATTCGAAGAGAGGCAAGGAAAGAGAAACGAACAGGAGAATGCGTTCAGCAGGGAAACCTCGGGAAGTCCAGAGAGTCACGGCATCCTGTACACTCGTGTCACTCTTACAGGTGCGAAGAGGAGAGTTGGGACCGGTGATAGGAGAGAAAGAACCACTGTAGGAATACGAGAAGTGGTGAGCTAAGAATTGAGATGAGGGGTCGAAAGATTCGCAACGAACGAGATATCGTACTATACGAGAGCGAGATAAAGCAGCGTCAGCACGGGATGACAGTCATTCATACAGCGAGATATGCACGCACTGTCATGAGGTTGATGTAATCGAGAAGAGTTCCATATTCAGCGAAAGACTTTAAAGCTTGCCCATCAGCACCATTGATTCCGTTCACAGATACGGCGGCGGTGAGCAGATTGTCCTTTCCGACGAGTTCCCGAAGGTTCTGGAGGAATGCGACGAAGTTTTCGGAGTCCTTGGGAGAAATAGCGTTGCAACCACTGCGACAAGGTGAAAAGAAAAATTAGCGACTGGCGAATCGAACCGACGCAGATAGCTGGTAGACTTGCATTCCTGGGGCATTCGGATATTCCCAGTCCAAATCGATCCCGACGAATCCATACTGCTTCATGAAATCGACCAATTCCTTTGCGAATTTCGCCCTCTTCGCATCCGTTTCGACCAACTTTGAGAAGTACAGACTCCCACTCCATCCTGAATGGTGTAGAATGGTCAAAGTTGTCGATCAATCAGTATCTGTATCGAAATCAAGGAGGAAATTGTGATGACTTACCTCCGACGGAGAATAAAGGTTTTGCTCCTTTACTTTTCGTAAACTTGACGAACTCTTCCATTTCTGAGACGGACTGTCCTTCAGGTAATTCGAAACCGCTCGAAGTGGTCGTCGTAACGAAATAGTATGCTATATCTCCAGCACTCCACTCGACATCACTGACTGCTTGTCCACCATATGCCGCCCAGTACTGTGCCACTACCGGTGAGTTGGCGGAGACGAACGAGAAGAGGGCGAAGGCCATCAAGGCAAGGGACGAGAGGAACGAGTGCATTTTGTGTTGAAAAGAGCTGCCGGCAGCTTTGTTTTGAGGGCGGTAGTCGGAAGGGTGAAGCGGAACTTGTTGAAGTGAAGCGGGAGTTGTCAAAGAGAGGCGGAGATGAGGAAAAAGAAGGGGAGAGGAGAGAAGGGGGCCGTGAAGACGAGGACAAGGAGAGAACAAGGGTCGAAGTGAAGGTAGGAGCGAGGCGAGCGTCACAGACGACTGGCTGTCAAAGGAGTGGGCTGGGAGACGTTGGTTGAGAGGCAGAGGAGATGGAGCAAGCCGGCTAAAGTCGATCAAAGAAATCCCAAGAAAATAGCGGGACGCGACAACGCGACGACGTGACTTGCTGTCGAACTTTAATGAGAGCTTCATCAATTTTGACACCTGCAAGCGAGAGAGAAGGCGAGGGAGAGCAAAGCCGTCGAGAGAAGACGAACCAGTTGAAAATGGAATTTTTTGATCTTGCGAAACCTGCAACCTTCGCAGCTGCGAAATCGCAAAAGCTGTCTTGAGCTGGCGCAAGCTCACTAGACAGGAGGAAAATCTGCTTCAATCGCAACGAAAGACAGATGTAAGTGAGAGGAGGCGAGAAGAAAGAAGAACTCGCACCGAGGAGTTTTCGGACTTTTTCTCTTCCTCTTCTTCCTTTCACTCCCTCTCACATCACACTCGATACTCGTCTGTATCGATCACCAAATAACTCAGAGTACTCTCAGGAGGAATGCCTTCATCTCAGCCCTGCTGCGTCTGCGGTACACCCACAGCGAGTCGTTGCCCAACTTGCAAGATCGATTACTACTGCTCGAGGGAATGTCAATTGATGGTGAGTACACTTCACATTACGACCTATAAAGCATTGAGCTGATTGTGCGAGTCTATAGGTTTACAAAACTCATCACAAGATCTGCAAAGCTGGTTCTTCTTTCTTCATTCCTTCTCTTTCCTCTCGAGATATGAGCACTTTCCTCAGGACGGCGGCGTACAGCAAGAAGACTCTCTTCGAAGCTCCTTCGTATCATCCATTCATGCCCCAGCTCAAGTCAATTAGGTTGTTCGATGGTACTCCCGAGGTAAGCTCGCTCTCGCATTCCCAACAAGCTGAGATCTCATGACAACGTGACTCTTCTTCATAGGAACTGATCGAAGTGATTGAAGACAACACGCTTGAAGAACCTCGTCGAAGCTTCATCCTCTTCCTCCTCTACGACCGCGTTTCGCTCAATGATCAATCGGGTCGCAACGCTCCTGATCCTTGGTACACCTTCTCCTTGTTCTTCGCTCGAATCATCGACACTCTCGTCCCTCACTACGTCTACCGAGACCCTTCAACGAGGAGGTCTTTCGACGATTTCGCCATTCTCTCCAAGAAGCTGATCATTTTCTACGATCTCCTCTATCAACACGATATGAATCCTCCTGGACCGCCTGGCTTCAAGCAGAAATTGGAATGGACGCATGGAGAGCTCGGCAGGGCTTATCGAGAGTTGAGTTCGGAGATCGATCCTCAAGTCAGAGGGAAAATCAAGGAATCTGTAGATGGAGCGACGATGACCTTGATGTCAACCTTCATGCAAGATGAGTGGAGGTCAATGCCAGCGAAGCGTGTCTGAGGATGTGATGAAGTAGGAGAAAACGAGAAATCCAGCTTGTAACTCTTTTGTCAACTCGCACTTCTCTCGATCGAGGCATCGGGAACGGTTTGAGAGAAACACAGATGGGGTAACAAGTTGCAAAAGTCAATACACAGAATGGCTTGTCTAAGAAGAAGTGAAAAGAGAGAATCAAGGGTTAGTTTGTTTTCCAACTTCGAAGACTTTTCCGCCGACGACAGTGAAGCCGTCGACGTATGAGAACAACGACGACGTACTTAAAGCTTGTCGCTGTGAAAAGAGAAAACGATCACAAAGTCAGTCGAGCCGTTCAATGAGAGGAGAGGGAGAAGAGTAACGTACTAGAAGTTGTCAAGCCCTGGTACTTCAGGCTTGAGACCCTTACGAGTTCGGATTTCAGTAACGAGTTGAGCAGCCTTTCCTCCGGATTCGAGGATGTCTCCGGGCATAGTTTGCCAGCTGTAAAGAGAGGAAGAGAAGACGAGTCAGTGATTGAAGGGACTAAGGGAAAGAGCGAAAAAAAGGGCTTACTGATCGAAGACCATTTGAGGGAAAGCTTGTCCACCGGTAGCAGCACGGAGTTCTCCGGTGAAACCGAAAGACTCGTTGACGGGAAGGTAAGCCTTGACAGTGTACATAGGAGTTCCAGGTCGTTGCTCCTCTGAGAAGACCATACCACGCTTCTTGTTGAGGGTCGAGTAGATACCTCCGAGGGCGTTCTCGGGGCATTGAACTTCGACCTGGTAGACGGGCTCTTGGAGTCCGGGCTTGGCGAGAAGCGAAGCGGCGTAGACGACACGTCGGCAGGTAGGGATGAGCTGTCCTCCTCCTCGGTGGATAGCATCAGTGTGGAGTGTGACATCGAGGATGTTGTATCGGTTGCATCGCATGATCTCCTCAGCGCAAGGTCCCTCTGTAGAAAAGCGATTCAAGAATCAGTTCAACTCGATTCGAGAAGAAAGATGAAAGAAAAGTAGAACGTACCCTTGGTAGCCCATTGGAAAGCGGCAACGCAAGAATCCTTGATTTCGTTAAGGAATTGAACTCCCTTGGTGGTGTCGACAAGGAAGTTGGGTCCGGAACCATCGGGACCGAAGCACCAGATCTTTCGGGCATCGGTAACGTCCCATCCGAACTCGTCGGCGAGGAGACGAGCACGGAGCTTGAAATCGTCACGGGGACCGATCTTGCCCTCCTCGACAGCCTTGGCGACCTCCTCATCGATAGGTTGAGCAGTAACCCAGAGACGGTTGTGCTTGTTTTGCGACTTGGAGAGAGCGGTCATGGAGGATTCGGCGGTAACGGTTTCACGGTATCCGACGACGGGAGGAGAGATCTTGAGGGGGACACCAGCGTGGTCCTCAACGAGATCCTTCAAGCAAATTTCGAGATGAAGTTCTCCGGCACCAGCGACGATGTGCTCTCCAGTCTCGGAGATCCAGGTTTGAACACAAGGGTCGGACTTGGAGAGACGCTTGAGACCTTCGACAAGTTTGGGGAGATCGTTGGCGTTCTTGACCTCGACAGCGACTTGAACGACAGGGGAGACACTGAACGGAGAAAAGAGAGGAATGTCAAAACGAGTTCGAGACGAGAAGGGAAGAATAGGAGTAAACTTACGAGAATTTCATGACACGCATGTTGTGGGCAGTGTCGGAGGTGGTGAGAGTTCCAGACTTGAGGAGGAATTGATCAACACCGACGAGACCGACGATGTTTCCGGCAGGGCAGTCCTCGAGGGGCTCGACCTTTCCTCCCATCATGAGAACGGTACGTTGGATCGACTTGACGAAGAGATCGTCCTTCTTTCCGGGAACGTAGTTGGGACCTTGGATACGGATCTTGGGTCCAGACTTGACGGTTCCAGAGAAGACACGACCGAAAGCGTAGAAACGACCCTTGTCGGAGGTGGGAACCATCTTGGAGACGTAAAGCATGAGGGGAGCCTTGGCGTCGCAGTCACGGATACCGATGGCGCACTCGTCGTCCATAGGTCCTTCGTAAAGGGTCTCGACACGGTATCGTTGAGCGGTGACGGGGGAAGGAAGGTTGACGACAATCATCTCCAAGAGGGAGTCTCCAGCGGGAAGGAACTTCCTCATCATGACCTTGAGGAGTTGCTTGCCCTCGAGATCCTTCTCGTCGGAGGTAAGAGCGATCTCGAGCTTCTCGAGAAGGGTGGGGATTTGATCCTTCTTGAAGTTCATGACGGAGTCGAAGATACGGAAGATCGGGTCGAGGACGAACTACGATTCGAGAGAAGAGATAACGTTAATTCGATGCGACGACTTTTGAGAAAGAGGAGTAAAGAACTCACCATGTTGAAACCACGCTCGAGAGCATCTCCCTCAGCGGAAGTCGCCTTGGTAGACCACTTCTTGGTCTTGGGGTTGAAGTAGTTGTCACCCCAAAGCTTAGCCATGAGCTTGTCGGGTTGGACACCGAACTTCTTGGCGTATCGGTTGGCGAATTGACGAAGGGTGAATGCCCATCCGTGAAGTCCGGAACCGAAAGCGACGGTACCTTGCTCGGGGTAGACTTGAACGTCTCCGAGAGCGTCTTCGTTGTACATGGAGATGATAACGTTGACGGATTCGATGGTACGGGCGAAGGTTTGGTAGAGATCCTCCTTGGAGATTTGGAGTTCGAGGAGAGCACGATCGACCTTGTTGATGACAACGACGGGCTTGATTCGCTCACCAAGAGCTTGTCGGAGGACGGTTTCGGTTTGAACGCAAACACCATCGATGGTGTCGACGACAACGAGAGCTCCATCGGTGACACGGAGAGCGGCGGTAACCTCGGAAGAGAAATCGACGTGACCAGGGGAATCGATCAAGTTGATCAAGAACTCTCCACCTAAACGAATCGAACGGAATGGGATCAATTTTCAAAATCCGTCGACAACTGGATAGATTTGGAAAAAACTCACCATCGGTCTTTTGCTTGACATCGCTCAAGTTCTCCTTAGGGAGCTCAAAGAACATCGAGATAGCGGTAGACTTGATAGTGATACCACGCTCTTGCTCATCGGCACGAGTGTCCATAGCACGTGTGTCTCCGGCCTTTGCTCCAGCAATGATACCAGCCTTTGAGAGGAGCGAATCGGTAAGGGTAGACTTTCCGTGATCGACTGTAGAATCATTTGAATGAGAGTAAGTGAAATTGGTCGAAGGAAAGGTTGGAAAGTCGAAATAAATGGTGGCGCACCGTGAGCGATAACGGACACTGCAAACGGAGAATTGGTTAGCTCATAATCCCATATGGATAGTATAGAACTGATCTACGTACTGTTACGGATGCTGCATGGCGAGAATGGGTGTAAAGTGGAGGAATCGTCAGCTCTCTATTAATTCTCTAGTTCCCTTTCTCCTCCACCTATCTCTAGCTTCCTAGTACTGTAATCTATCTATAACTCACTTGGTGGGCTTGTCCATGAGTCCACGGATCTCGTCTGCATGATTCGAAGTGGTGAAGTTAGCATTTAGTTGGGACTAGGATCTGAAAGAGGAGACAGACTCACCAACGGTGAAATTAACCATGACTGCTGATACCTTGAGAGGGGGGGAAGAAGGGGGGCGGAGTAGAAGAGTGGGAGTGGGGGGGAGATCAACCTTTAACGGGTTGGTGAAGAGGGGAGAAGAAAACCACTTGGGGAGTTTTTTCTCTCTGTGAGTCAGCTTTGATTCCCTCTTCTTCTCCCCCGCTTCCTCCCCCTCCTCTCGATCTTGAACTACACACAACTACTCTTGATCGGAGTCAGTTTTATGCTGTTCAATCGATAGAGATGAACACTCGCCCTCCTCTTCCTCGTCGAAGAGCACTCTTCCCCTTCATCTTTTTGACTTGCATCGGATTCGTGTCATTTTTCAAAGGTTTCTTTCCAGTCAAACCTCTCTTACCGGGTTACACCAATACAACAAATCACTCTCATGATGAGTTGTATATCCTCACATCACGCGAAGGACTGCAAGACTCGAATGAGAAACCATTCTCTCGACTCGTCTTCATGCTCGTCGACGCTCTGCGAAGGTCCGTCTCTGACTCGCTCGACTCTTGCTTTGCTGTCACGTATGCTCATGTGCCTCCGCTTCTTTCTCGTCCAGTGATTTCGTGTTCGGACCCGATTCAAGCATGACTTTCGCTCGCTCGTGGTCTCATTTCGCTTTGCATCTTTCTCCCACTTACTGACGTTGAAGATGTTCTGAGTAGACTCGTTTCCTCGGGACGGGCGATTCCCTATACTGCGATTGCTCAACCACCAACCGTAACTCTACCTCGATTGAAAGGTTTGACGACCGGGTCGAATCCAACCTTTCTCGATGCGATCCTCAACATCGCCGACGAAGGTAGCAACTCGGCCGCACTCGAGAACACCGATTCCTGGATCCGTCAACTCGCAAAGAGGGAGAAACAAACGAAGATAGTCTTCGCAGGAGACGATACTTGGCTTCGACTCTTCCCAAGAGAGTGGTTCGCGTGGAGTGAAGGAGTCAGCAGTTTCTTCGTCTCTGTAAGTACTCCCTCCATATTCGATCGATGAGGACGAGAGCTCAACCTTCGGTTGAATAGGATACTCAAACCGTCGATTCGAACGTCACTCGTCATCTCGACTCGTTGCTTTCACAACCCTCGTTACAGTCTTTGCCTCCTTCCGACTGGGATGTCCTCATCTTACACTATCTCGGTCTAGACCATGTGGGACATCTCGAAGGACCGAAAAGGTTAGTGCGAACTGTTTCATGCGTTAGCTCCCATTGACTGATCAACTCTACGCTACAGTGTAATGATGCGACCAAAACAGGAGGAGATGGATGGCGTCTTCGAACGACTCTACAGAGCGATGGAAGAGCGAGATCGCGCGGATGGAGAAAAGAGCTTGTTGGTGATGATCGGAGATCACGGGATGACAGAGGTATGCTTCTTTTGACTAGATCTCACCAGCAATATACTTATATCAATTCCTATCCAGGGCGGCAATCACGGCGGATCCACTGAAAGCGAAACTTCTTCTGTACGTTTTCCTCTCGAAGATTCGCATCTCTCGACTGAAACTCTTCTTCTCGCAGGCGCTACTCATCGCCTCCCCTTCTCTCAACGCCTCGATTTCAATCGCAGAGGTAGTCCATGCAAGCCCGTATCGATTCCACGAGGTTGTGCAGCAAGTCGACCTCGCTACAACATTGAGCGTTCTTTTCGATTTTGGAATACCAAAGTACGTTCTCTCCTTATCTTTCAGCTGATTCTCTCGGCTCACCACGTTATGAGCAATGTAGAAACTCGATGGGTCGACTGATCACTTCCGCTGTCGCGAAACTTCGCCCATCTGGTCAGTGTCTCTTATTCTCCTCGAAAATCGATGCAATTGACAAGTTGAACATTCGTAGCTCTCGATCGAGGGATGTCAGCGAATGTTGTGCAAATGCGAGGAGTACTCCTAGCTGCCGGGATTGACGTCGAACAGGTTTTCTGTGAAGCCAAAACTAGACGAGGCCAAACTTGCGAAGAGTCGAATCTCCCCATTGATTCGAAGACCGCTTCTCTCGTGAGTTTTCTCTCTTCGAAAGCGTGAAAGAAGACTATCTGACTCACTTCCCCGCTCGTAGTTCCTGCAACTCGCTCAAGAAGAGCTTCTCGTCTCATTCGGAGATTACAAACTACCATACCTCTTCGCCTCGATTATCGCTTTCATCATCTCAGCTATCGGTCTCGTTCGCCTCTCCATCTTGACAGCAAGATCAGAAGACCCTCGCTCGAAAAAGCTAGTCGGAGCAGCCATTCTCCTTCACCTTGTGTCGTTTTTCGCAACCAGTTTCATCGAGGAAGAACATGAATTCTGGTTCTTCGCGACGGCGACAGCTCTCTTACTTTTCGCTGTCAGGTATGTTACACACAAAGCTTCTCAGCGCAAGATATAGGCTCATAGTCTCTCTCGAACTGCAGTTCGAAACGACGCACGTCCGATCGAGTTTGGCTTCTCTTCGCCTCTGCTACTATTCGTATTATGAGAGGTTGGTCGCATAACGGTACGCTAGCTATTCATCTTCAGTGAGGCGTCGATGCAACTTTTCTGACTTGACGATTCGATAACAGGTCAAAAAGATTACCCAAATACCTCCATTTCCGCTTATCTCGCTCGCCACTCCACTACGACGTTCCTCCTCGCCTCGATCACCTATATCATCGTAACCATTATACCTTTCATCAGTCTCGGGAGAGCAGCTCGCGGTCTCGCGGGAAAAGGTTCGACTCCAGCACAACTCCTCCGCAAGTCTCTCGGTTTCGCCATTCTCGCTACCACTATCTCGCTTCAAGCAGTCGTCGGAGTTGCTCTCAAATGTGCCGGCGACCAGGTCGGTGAGCCTGGACTAGCTTTACAAGCGCTGAGCAAGGTCGGCTTGGATGAGCCGTTGACGCTCGCAAGATTAAGCTATTGCCTCGGTGGAATCGGGTGGCTCTTCGCGGCTATCCTCGTCAAGCATCTTCCACGCGCCAGTCCCTTCGAGTTTGACAGTAAGTTCCGATCTCTTTCTTTAGCACGCGAATTCGCTCATTTCGTTTTTCTCGCAGACATACGACTGGCAATCATTTCCCTCATCCTCATGTCGCTTACTCGAGCGACGAATATACCTCTCTTCACGCTCTTCTGGGTGCAACACTTCACGATGAATCGACTTTCGGAAACGACTTCTCCCTTGCCCTTCGCATTCCTATCAATCGCTCTCCAATCGAGCTCATTCTTCGCTCTTGGAGGCTCAAACTCGCTCGCAACGTAGGTACATTCCCTATTTCGCATTCTGTTGTCACGCTGACCTCGTTCGAACGACAGTGCCGACCTTTCGCAAGCTTACAACGGTCTCTCCTCCTATTCCTTTCCCCTCGTCACCCTATTCACCTATCTCTCAAACTTCTCGATACCCATTCTCATTTCCCTCTCGTCTCGAACCCTTCGACCCTCTCACCGAGCCCACACGATTTACACGACGACTTTCTTCTCCCTCTCGCTCTCGACTCTCGCAATCTCAGCAATTCATTTCCGCTATCATTTGTTCGCATTCACTGTTTTCTCTCCTGCGGTACTGTACAAAGGGGCTTTGTGGTTCGTAGTGCATTTGGGTACGAACGAAGGGTTGTCGAGGCTACTCTTGTTGTAATCTCGAATTCGAGTCGACATTTTCCGCCCTCACGCAATGCGCCTTACAGTTTCGCTCTTTTCGCCTATCTACTCTCGCCGGAAATACTTGCGATACGAAACATATTACAAAGACCATAGAACGGTCCGCTATATGGAATTCTTCAGAAACTATTCCACTACTACAGAACCTCGCGATCCTACATAACAGATCATGCGCACGATCACCTCTCTCTCCGTTTTACAAATCTGCCATCGACATTCGCTCAAAAGCTTCAAGGGTCACCTGCGACGTCGTGAAGGGCCTGCGCGCCGCCCATCCCATTTTCTCATAAAATTCGTCAATCGTTTTACCAGTCAAGATGACGTCCTTCCTCTCAGCGAAGTCCAACATCCCCCACATCCTTCTATTGTACTCTTCTCTTTCACCTTGATCCTTAGCTTCTACTTCCTCCTTGAAGTGAACCTCATCGAGTATGACTACTTTCAGCGATTTCATCCTTTTCGATCCCGAGAGTAAAGTCCATATCAGCTTCCCATCTACCTTGGCTTCATCCCCAAATGCGATCGAGCGGAGCTCGAGTCTGCCCAAAGCAGAACCGAACTCGCTTGAATCTCCGTAGAATCCATTCCTGAAACGAAGTTGGATGAGCTTGGTAAAACGAGCCAATGCCGTCACGACTTCGACCGCTACAAGATCCTCGATATTAATGCACCCTATTCCGATGCTCGAGGCCTGCTCTGGCTTGACGACTTGGGCGAGAAGGGTAGGAAGAATGAGACTTGAATCGGAAGTGTCGTCGAGGGAGAGTAGCTGGAGTCGATCGAAACGGGCGATCAAGTTTGAGCAGAAAGGGCTTGCACCAAGGGGACCTTTGAGAGTGAACGAGTTTGGGGAGAAGGTCGAAAAGTAGTGCTCGGGGAAGGGTTTCGAAGAGGGTTTGATAGAATCGGGCGAACGACGGATATTGAGAACGAGAGTAGCAAGAGTAGGACAATAGACTAGGGGAGCGTAATGGGCGGGATGGAAAGGATCTTCGAGGTCGGAGAATGTCGAGGAGAGGGAGAGGATTCGAAGTCCGGGGAATGCCTCACTCGTGACTGAGGGAGAGAGCATGAGTTGAGCGAGTCGCGAAGATCCAATGATCGTGACTTGATCCGTCTCTTGTCCAAACTTGAGGAGGAACTCGATAAAGACTTCGTCTCGAGGCCATCCTGCGTCTGGTCCTTCACGAAGAGGACGATTCGACTCTTTATCGAGGAAGGGGACGTCGACCGTAAGCTGCCAGGTCTGTTCCAACATCTTCGTTGTTCCTCTTGCGCAGAGCTTTGTGAGCTGTTTGTAGCTTGAGACGTAGAGAGCACGATAAGAATATTGGTAGAAGTATTTTTCGAGTTTCTTCGAAAGTGGACGGGATGGACTTTGGTGTTCGATGTAGAGGATCTGGAAGACCTTGTCGAGGACCAGATCAGGGAGGGAGGAGAAGCGGTCGATGGTCTGTGCGAGAGGATGATGATGATTAAGATCCCTTATTTGAGGCTGGACTACGGGAGGACTCACTTTTAGGTCACTCATAGTGAGTAGAGAGCACTTCCGAGCTGTTACAGCTGTTATTGAGCGATACCTGAGGTTTCGAGTGAGAGGTAGGAAAGGAAAAGGAGAAACTCGCTTTTTCAGACTCTTGCTCTTCACACAATTCGCCGATCGCCTTGATCGATATCTAATGACACTTCAAGAGCTACTGGAATAGCTAGGCGGCGTACATAGTGATCTCGTGTGAGTCTCTCGTCTGTTTAGTGCGCTGCTACCTCTTCATCTCTCGAGAGCTACAACTCCTTCGTATCTCAACAAGGGTAGATGGAGAGGATATATAATACGTACGAGTAAGCTTACCAAGACCTCTCGAGATTCACAGATTCGACAAGATGACTTCTCTTCCCTCTCCTCTTCCTCCCGATTCTTCCTCGTCTCCCTCTGCCTCTCTCCCCTTTCAACTCTTCTCGCGCCTTCCCGTCGAACTCATACGATACATCATCACTCTCACGACACCCTCGCGATTTTTCTCGACTGAATACCGACAGCGTCCCTCTGTCTCGTCTCTCGTATCTTTCGCCAAATCGCTCAACCCCTGCTCTTCGCGGTCGCCTACATTTCCAGCCCAGAACAGATGGGTAACTTTAGAGATACGGTACAACATCGAGCAAAGGTCATCGAAACTTCCAGTCTAGTATTCAATGGAGCGATATTCGACAAGCACTTCCTCGACTTCTACGGGCTCATAGCTGCTTCCTTCGGCCTCCGTTCAATCATCATACGAAATATGGATCACCAGCTAGACCTCACCCAGCTCAGCCGTCTACAAAGTGGGCCCAAACCGTTCGCCTCGAACCGGATCTTCCCTGCGACCGCTAATCAATCGTCGTTTGGAGCAGACTTGTCGAAACTACATTTAACGGACTGCTCAATTTGCTCCAGCTACCCATACACGCTCCCCAAAGTCGACGAGCTCTACCTCCGCGAAATGTGTCCACCGAGTTCTTATGGCATCTTAACTTCGCTCGCCCTTCCCTCGCTCAGAACACTCTCGGTTAGTCAATCGGAAGCGGAGGGAGGAGAGATCGCAGGGCTACTCGAGCACTTCAGTCATCAATTGGAAGTCATCTGGATCGACCTGTTCACCTTGGCTAGCCTCTCTCAGGCGACGTTCGAGCGAATCAATCGACAGACCCTCTTCGACGAGTACTTCAACTTTACTCACACGCTGCCCCCTGTCCACTCATTCCGTCTGTGGGGAATTCCTGGCCACGACTTCGGTATGAGTGATCTAATTCGACTCGGAAACATGGTTCAAATTGCATCGACTCCGCTCCCTTCCGTTCTCTACCTAGCTGGATGCCGATCCCCTGCCAACGATCTCAATTCCAAGCTATCTCGCGAGTACGTCACAAGTCTCTGCAAGAAACGCAATATGGAGGTGGTTTACGAGTCAGCTCCACGATGGACCGTCGATGGTGGACGCCCGAAGGAGGTCTATCGGCGTATGAGAGGCGGGAAGGAGAACGGGGACTGAGGATGAAGACGAATCAGAGGACGATGGCAGGGGAAGGAACAGAACTGAGGAGGAAATGGCAGATGTACGAATCCAGTGGCATGTAACTTCGAACTTTTCCTATCACTACGCATTCTCTCTTCGACGTGCGCTTGTCTTCGAAAGCGTCACGACAGATGACTTCTCGATAAGTCACAAACGAATTGTCCAATTGAATATTTCAGTGTTCATCGCACTTCTCCTTCGTTCGAATCCGGTGATCTTCAAAACTCAGCCAGCCGACCTTCTTCTCAGCCTCTAGTCAATCTGCCCCAATTTACCCCTTCTCTCCCGCGCTTCCGTCCGGATTCCTCCAGGTTCTCGTAAACTTGGATGAAGTTGCCTTCGAATCCTATCTCGCCACGTCTGTATCGAATTGGGCGTCGGGCGATGTGGCATACAATAAGATGATAAGCTTGTGTCGAGAGTGGGGCGACGATGGTAATCGGGAAGATAGAGTTATGAGAGAGCGAGGTGAAAACATCAGGAGGTGAACAGACGAAGCGAGGGGAGGTGAAGCAGAATGATAGCGAGGAGTAGAGAGGTCGAATGGTGATCTAGTCTAGAGACTCATGTCGTTTCTCCTTCTCCAGCTATCTCTTCGATAACTACACTTCTTCACCAACCCGTAATGACTTCCCTTCGATGACTGTTCTCGTCCAGCTTCTCGTATTCCAGCCCGATCTCTCTGATGATACCGATTGCCTCGACCGCTGTTCCCTTGACTTCGATTCCTTCTCTCTTCGCGACCTCGATGAGATCAACCAAATCCGCCTCTGCGAAATCCTCCGTCCAACGAGGCTCAACCCAATCCGGGTAAACATTCCATCCGTCTATCTCATCGTCATCGTAAGGTCTCCCAACATCTTCGATTCGAGTTCCGCGTTCCCCCTCCACGATGTCGAAGGTGATGGTTTTGAGTTTGTGCTGCATTCCTCCACTAGCGACGAATCGTGCCAGGTTGGCGAGGGATAGCTTAACGCCTCTCCCGAAAGCGAGGTGGTCGAGGGAGAGTTGTCGGAGAGCGTCGTAGAACGAAAGGGAGGTAGCGTCGCAGAGACTCCCGAGGGTCCAGGAAGAGAGGGCGGGGAATCGGAGCAGGATTCGGCCGAAGTCACCATTTGCCGGTGGTGTGAGTCCATCATCGTCGAAGCGGTAATCGTCGTCATTTGAAGGAGCCAGTACGAGTTTTTTGAGGCCTGCGCAGTTTCGAACCCCATCGAGCAGGTAGTAAAGACGGGGAGTTTCCGAGGTATCCTTGAGCGAGAGTGTTTCGAGATCACCGACGGAAGCCAGTAGTCGCTGCACAGACATCGCGCTGGCGGTGAGGTCGCCGTCAAGCGATAGATGGCGAATCCTGCTCTTCGCGAGGTCGAACGTCGAGGTCGATAGGGAGTTATAGATCTCATCCGAGAGTCGAGTGTCTGATAAGGTAAAGGTGGTGAGATTGGTGTAGTAGGGAAGTGCTGTGTAATGGGTTGGATCGAACGGGTCTTCGAATCTGTTGAATGGGTTCTCCAGTTGAAGGGTGGTAAGGATGGGTAGAGAGGAGAGAGGGCAGCCAGGATCCAGGAGTACGGATACAGCTCGCTCAAATGATTCGATGCGGAGAGTCTTCACTTGTACGAGGCTGCGGAATAACTGAGTGAGGGCCGAAATCGGCGGAGTCCATTGGCCTTGCTCCGTGCCGTACTGCGGGTACGAGACTATTAACAGATCCTCAATGTATTGAAGGGGACTTGAAGGGCGCCGTGAAGCCTCGCAAACTTGCTCGAATCGATTCCATAGCGAAATCCGAATTCGACGAAAGAGGCGACGTTGTTGGAAGGGGACGAGTGACTTCGATAGCGGCAATCGTACTGCTGTATCGAATGGTCTGAGGTTGTCGAAGATGAGCTGAGTGATTTCGGGAGGGAGCAAAGCGAAGTAATCCATCTGAGAGGGGAGAAACGATGAGTGAAGAACGAGGATCAGAGAATAAGCAGCAGACTCACTTTTGAGCCGAATGTGTTGATTGTCCTTTGGCTCCTGACTGTCCTGCTAGTGGGTTCGCGTGACCTTGGAGATGGAGAAGTGAAAGGTTGAAAGGAAAGAAACGAATCGATTCAACTCTCACAACAACACCTGCACTGAATCGCAGAGCCTCAATATACAAACAGAGAACACTTCAAGATAGTTCTCTAGTAGAGTATCTCGTATCTCGTGTGAGTCCTCATCGTTTCTCATTCTCTCCCACTTTGTCATCTCGGAAGGGCTGCAACTCTTCCCGCACAACGTAAACAGCGATGGAGAGCACATAGATGGGCTAGCAATATACTAACAAATCTCCCATACTCCCAGTAGATCCAACAAGATGAATTCCCTTCCCTCTCTTCCTCCTGATCCCGCCTCCTCCCCCTCCCTCCCTTTCAGACCCTTCTCTCGACTTCCAACCGAACTCGTACAATTCATCATCGAATTAACTGTGCCCCTCACCTTCCACTCGAATACCTACCACTCACGCCAAACCACTCTTCGTTCCGTCGCTCTCGTTTCTCGCCTCTTTCACCAACTTGCCTCTTCAATCCTCTTTGCCGTGACAAAGTTTAAGCGACCAAGTGTGCTCACAAAATGGCAGGATGTTGTCAATTCGAAGCATATCGGAACCACGAGAGAGTTCGTTGTGCAAGGTGCCATCGACGACTGGTTTCCGCCGCTGGATCTTCCCTCGTTGTTCGCTGCATTCGTTAATGTACAGCTACTGGTCTTCAACCAGTGTGACGGCGCTTTCGACATGTCTCTCATCGGCAACCTTACCAGTGAGCTCATCAAACTTCTCTACAAACTTCTCAGCGCGGACTGACGGAGACTGCCTATTTAGATTTGTCGTCGCTTCGCCTTTCAGAATGCGTAGTCAATGCATCTCGATCCTTCGTCCTCGCGCAATTAGAAGAGTTGCAGATGCTTTACGTCCAGCACGACAAACCCCTCCACGAAATCTTTTCTCCCACCTCGACACCTCGACTCCGAGCTCTGGCCATCTACAACAGCGTGGATCCTATCGACGGCCTCAGTAATTTACTCGGACACTATGTAGCACAGCTCGAAGCGATCTCGCTCGATCACAATCTCCTCGTTCAGATCTCCCCGAAAATCCTTCCCGAAATCCTCGCCAAAACCTTGCTCGACCAAGGAATTGCCAGCCCTACCGACCTACCACACAGCCCATCCCTGCGTCTATTCTCAAGCACGGATCCGGACGTAAGTGGCGTTACTGGCCTCTCGATCGAGCAAATACGGCTTCTCGACCGGAATCTACTCAAGAAGACCTCCGAAACGACCCCCTCGATTCTATATCTTCCTCCCGTCGATACCCGCTATCCCTTCGGCACGAGGCGGCGAGTCGAAGTCGTCGAAAAGCTGTCGAGCACATGCAAGAGCCTCGAGATCGAACTGGTTTTCGAGATGCAACCGCAAGACTGGACTCTCGATTCGGGTATCTCTCGAGATTTCTGGAGGAGGATGAAAGAACTCAAAGCGAAGGGAGGAAAGGAATGAAGTGAGGAAGAGGAGAACGCTTGAGATCGTTGTTCTAGTTGAGCGAAGCGGACGTGAACGAGTTTGGCGGAAATGAACGAAGTTATGCAAATTAGAGGTCGAGGCGGAAAGTCGGTTTCTGAACC
>JGI24890J29729_1000540_pt1 | contig 22932 bp, 21 predicted proteins | sample FreactcultureFD7_FD_29729 | JGI IMG/M metagenome (IMG submission 29729)
GGTGGACAAGGGAGCGGTACAGCTGGTAATCCTGGAACTCCAACTACCGCACCTGCTTCAGGAGGTCTCTTCGGAGGCGGAGGCGGAGGAAGTCTATTCGGAGGAGCGAGTACTGCTGGACAAACTCAGAACAAACCTGCATTCTCATTTGGAACGAGTCAACCGGCGACAACTCCTTCGTTGTTTGGAGGAGGAGGGAATACTCTTGGACAACAACCTGCAGCTGGAGGTAGTGGAGGGTTGTTTGGATCGACTAGTAATACAACGGGAGGTGGACTGTTTGGACAACCTCAGCAACCGCCTCAAGCAGGAGGGGGATTGTTTGGTTCAACAAATAATTCGTACGTTACCCTCATTCTGCCTTATCTATTGGGAAGACGCTTCCTGACAAGGGAAACAATTGATTGTCGTACAGCGCTCCTTCATTCGGAGCCCAACCTCAGCAGCAACAGAATCAACAAAACCAATTCGGTCAATCGCAAGCGCAACCTCAAGCTTCTACTTCAGGCATCAACAAGAATACCAAGTTCCAAGACTTACCGGATCAAGCGAGGAATCTAGTTGAGGAGATGGAGTGAGTTAAATCCTCGAGTGTCAGGTCCAAAACCGCACAGAGAACTGATTCTCGATTGGATCTTCCGCCTCACAGTAAATTCATTCGATCACAAGGACAACTAGCAGATGAGTTGAAAGCGAAAGACCTTGGAAGCGAGATTACACAAACGACTCAAATGTTCAACCAATATTCTTCTGTACGTTCTCCCCTCTCGTCGCAACTCTCACTTCTTCACTCACTCACCTGCCCTCGTCGCTTATACAGGAAGCGACGACAATCACCTCCCTCCTCCAAACCGATTCCCGATTAATCTCTTCTCTCCGTCAAGATCTCGAGAAATCCCTCTCCGACCTCTCTAAAACGACTACCCTAATCGAAGCGTTCAAAGCCGGTCCGTCGAACCAACAAAAGCAATCGGAAGCGAAAGTGGTCGCCTCGTTCCCGTACGAATACTTCCGCCGCAAGAGTCGAGAACTCGAACAGAGAGTAGGGAATTACAAGACTACGATCGAACAACTCTCCTCCGTCCTCTCTTCCCCTTCCCAATTGTCGCCATCGTCAATCTTGCCAACTTTGAAAGCGCAACATGCGAGTCTGATGAGTTTGGCGGGAGAGATCGCAGGGTTGGAATCGGAATTGAAAGGTGTGAAAGATATGTATCGGGCGATCTGGAGGGAGAAGACGGGGAGGACGGGGATCGATCCGTTTAGATTGAATGGAGGTGGTGGGGTCGGTACTGTAGAGAGGGGGGTAGGAGGAATGGAGATTAGATGAAACTTGATGAGGGGAAGTAGGTAGATGAAAATCAGTTAGTTGGTCGATTTGCGCCCTATTTGCATCAGATCGAAATGCGCTCCTAGTTCGGGTTGCTAGACCGTGAGAGTATGAGAAAAATAGGTTTCTTCCCTTGAAAGAAATTGCGGCTCCACATTTTTCTGCTTGTCCTCCTATCTTTCACTTCTATCCGACAATGCCTCTCTACTACGCGTTACCACTAGCGTTCGGCTTGACTGGAGCAATCGCAATTACTCTCATTTTAATGGAAGTGGTCCCAAAGGTCCTGGAAGAGAGGGAAAGGAGGAAATCGAGAGAGGGGCGTGCGGCAGTGGCAACGAGGAGGAAGGAAGTACCGGTTCAGGCTAAGGGTAGTGCGAGAGAAGGGAATGGATGGGGATACGAGATTAGGCAAAGAAAAGGGAAGGCAAAGATGAGGAAGGATCAACGAGAAGACGAACAGGAGGTGAGTATCATCACTCTATGCATCGGGTTCTCACTGATGCGGGGAAGTCTTGATACTCAGGCTCAATCATTACTACGACCGATCAAGACGGAAAGAGAAGATGGAGGAGCGAGATACGTTTTATCGAATCCATCAGATGTTGAACTCTCTTCTCCCGACGTCGAAAGAAGACCGATCAAGTCCAGTACATACAAGCCATTGCATCCGATCCATGAGACTATCACGACTACTACTGCCCCTCCCGCGACTGAACTTACGAAGCCCTCTCAAACCCGCTCAAAATCAGAATCAAAGAATTCCTCCTCTCCTTCTCTGATTCCCGCTCCTCCCATTAGTGAACAACCGTGGTGTCCGACTGCATTCAATCTTCTTGACGTCGATCGCACCCGTCGGCCACCGGACCGGACCTCAAACGAACCGGTTCCCTCTGACTTCGAATCCCATAATTCATCGTCCTTCTCCTCCCCCATCCTACTCCCCACTACATCAACGAGTACCAGTGCCTTTGCTTCTCCCTCCCTATCGCACACCACCGATCCCGACTGGATCTTTGACCATTCCATCACCTCGTCCCCGTCGAAAAGAGATCCGAAGAAATTGGAGAGTGAATCGGGTTCAGACGCTGGTTGGTTCAGGTTGAGCGATGATGATGATGATGACGATCAGAGAGAGGGCGAAGGGGATGCGCGAGAGATCGGTGGGAGTAGGGAAGTGGAGGAGGGCGCAATGAGGGAGTGGGAGAAAGTTGGGGAAAGAAAAAGGAGTTGAGAAGGGTTTGCTTTGACGAGGGTTGAGTGAAAGGTGGAGTAGATGATCGGGTGTACTAGTAGTGATCCCTGGACCATGTAAGACTTCATGCTCTAGCGATTGGTGGCTATAGCGAACGAGTTTGGAAGGGCTGAGGAGGGGTCTACTGCTTATTCTCGTCGTCGGGAGAGTGAAATTGACTGTTACAGCTGGTAATATCGCGCACCCCGTGATCGTGGATTCTGTGAGAGCGTGCGGGACTCGGGACGTCGGCTGTACTTGAAATGGAGAATGGAGACGAAAGAGAGAAAGAGTCGAAATTCGAGATGGAGAACAGCGAGAGCCAAAGCAGCGCGAGTCGCAGACGTCTAGCATCGTATTAGTGTATCTCGGAGCTCATAGGCACGAGAGTGAGTGAAGGGTTCGAAGTTAACTCGTTCCTCCGAAATTGACCGGAGCCAGCTGGTTGCTCTTTTACCACATTCCATCAATCATGTCAGTCAGACTAGCAACCCGTTCCCTTCTTCAATCAGGTAAGCTAGCCCTCCTCTCTTCTCCTTGTCTTGAAGGAGTGCTAACGGGGAATCATTCTTTCACCTCAACTGTTTAGGAACCCGAAGAGCGTTCTCCACCTCTCAAAAGGTTCCTTCTCTAGCTTTATATGACAAGACTATCCCCAATCTGAGGCTCAGACCCGACTCGAAAGTCATCTGTCAAGGTTTCACGTAAGGGATAAACTTCATCGTCAAACTCTCCCCTTCTTGTCCTCTTACTGACCTGCTATGCTCTTGTATGTTACTCACAATATAGCGGAAAGACTGTAAGCTTGCAAGAGTCGCTCTCGTAGCTCGAGGAAGTGAATTTGACCCTCGTTCTCTGTTGGATGTACGTTTAGGCTACTTTCCACTGCAAGGAAGCACTCGAATTCGGTACCAAACTCGTAGGAGGAGTCTCACCCAAGAAGGCTGGAACAGAACATCTCGGTCTCCCAGTATTCGGTTCAGTTCGAGAGGTACGCTCTTGACTTCTTTCGAATTCATCTCCTGAACCTCAGCTGATTCGATGATTCGATGAGCGTAGGCTAACGACAAGACGAAACCTGAAGCTACCGTCATCTACGTTCCCCCACCATTCGCTGCCGACGCTATTATCGAAGCGATTGAAGCCGAAATTCCTTTGATCGTTTGCATTACTGAAGGTATCCCTCAACAAGATGAAGTTCGCGTACGTCTCAACTCTACTTCAGCCAACAAGCGAGTGCGAAGCTGAAACTGTAGGTGTGCACGTACAGGTCGCTCAAGCTCTTCGTCAACAAACTAAATCTCGATTGGTCGGACCTAACTGCCCTGGTATCATCGCACCTGCTGTTGGTGGAGGAGGATGCAAGATTGGTATCATGCCCGGAAACATTTTCATGCCTGGATCCGTCGGTAACTTTGAATCTCTACGTTTCCCCTTCCCCTTTCCCTCACTCACCTCTCTATCGTATGATCAGGTGTTGTCTCCCGATCTGGAACTCTCACCTATGAAGCCGTTGACGCTACTACCAAGATTGGACTCGGACAATCTCTCTGCGTCGGAATCGGAGGAGATCCTTTCCCCGGATCCCAACATATCGACGTTTTGAAAGTCTTCATGGAGGACAAGGCAACGAAAGGTATTGTCCTTATCGGTGAAATTGGTGGATCGATGGAGGAGGAGGCTGCAGAGTACTTGGAGAAGTACAATGTCGAGAAGAAACCTGTCGTTGGATTCATCGCGTGAGTCAATCTACTTCCTCCCCTCTTGAGCTCTATTTTTATTTATTTCGATTCTTCGCGCTGTGAAATAGTGGTCGCACCGCTCCCCCTGGTCGTCGTAGTAAGTCTCTCTTCTTTCCACTAACCTTTTCTCTCGCGTTTCTTGGCTGACATCCTCCCGCTCTCGTTCACAGTGGGTCACGCAGGAGCTGTCATCTCTGGTGGAAAGGGTAAAGCAGAGGACAAGGTCGCTGCGTTGGAGAAGGCTGGTGTAATCATGGTTGACTCGCCAGCTAAACTCGGTGCTTCCCTCAAGGAGGTGAGTTTCTACTTCTCTTGTTTCACTGATGGGAGTGTGAGGCTGACGGGGTTTGATCAATGTGATAGGCTATGGTTGCTGCTGGACTTGTCTAAGTGGAGTCATCGAGGTGTATTGGACGAGTGAAGAGAGGGAGAGATAATAGTCAAAAGTGAGGGAATCAATGAACGATATACGGAGGTTGAGAGGGGTGATACAGGGTGGTGGTCGCTTGGTGTTCATTCCGTTTTTTGGTTTGGTTCAGGTTACGTAGATACTGAGTAAATGAATGCCAGCAGGGGAAATATTTTCTGCATTGTCTTTTCGTTTCCTTCTGCGCCGCACAGATTCGAGTGTTGTCAACTGAGCACTCCTAGCGCCTCGTCATCGAGCTCTGGAAGGAGCGGAAAGCGCTGAATTGGTCTGCAAGAATTTCAATTTCTACTCTTTTTCTTCTTTTCCTTCACCCCAAATCCTCAACCTCGTTTTTAACCCTTGTCGACCACCTCAGGACGATTCATTTAACCTTCGCAAGCTATCCCAACTAGTCCCACGTCCTCCCGCTTCTTTCCCTTCCTCCCCTTCTTCTCATCTCTCAACGCACACTCCTCGCCCACGTCTCCCTCTCAAGACCTAGCAAGACATCTTTGGAGCTCTGAATAGGTCTTCTTGAACCTCTATATGTGAGTTCTTATTGCTCGACAATGTTCACGAGCTGTATTGAACTCGAATCTTCTTTTTAGCTCTCTTCCACCCTCCTCGAAATGATTTCGATCCTCCCTCCCGAGCTCCTCTACCATACCCTCGAATCTACCATCTTCTCTGCCAACGATCTCACCAGGATCGCTCTCACCACCAAGTTCCTCCTACCTCAGGCTCGAAAACTCCTCTATCACTCAATCGAAGTCTACTATGAAGCCGGATTTGGCTAAGTTCTACATCGCCCTGATCGACCATTACCTCCGGATTCGTATCTATCATCTCGTCGCAGAGATCAACGCCACATCTCGCTTAGAAAGTGTTACCCAGCGCTTGACCTCCTTCCTTCGAACACGCTTCTCCCTCCTCTCGTCAAGAAGGTGCAGATCAGCCAGGACACGGAGTCGATCCCTTCTAGCAGCTCAGCATTCGTTGCCGAGATCCTGCATCGCTGCGTCAACCTTGACGTTCTGACATTTACCGATTGGAGCTGTCATCCAAAGGACCTGGAGGAGGTAATCGCTGAAGACAAGGAGTCCAGATTGAAGGAAGCAAGATCAATGCTCTCAATCCACATCGGAATGTCCCCTACCTATCCTGGATGGACCAGAACGGCCCTCGAGATCGCGTTGTCAAGCCTGAATCCTCAAAATCTCCCGAGTTATGTGGTCGCAGACTTCCTAGCATCATCGATATCTTCACTTCAGGCCATACAGACACCCTTGGCAGACGTACACCTCTACAAGAAGTTCAAGAACATCACCACCCTCTTTGTTCGTGCTTACTCTCATCCACTCGAAGACGTACAAAGGCTCTTGGCCTTAGCGAACTCCTTCTCGAGCCTCAGAACACTGTTAATCTCGGGATATGTTCCAAGCTTGGACACTCTCCAGTGGCTCGTAGCCCGCCTCCCGTCTACCCTTCGATCTCTCTCGCTTGAATGGGGCTTCGCAACAAAAACGGCACTCAAATTAGCAGATGCGCTTCCGAGCGATACTTGCTTCCGACATCTCAATATCAGTCGATTCTTGGCGAACGGCGATCCTGCTGGAGAAGTATCGGCGAAGGAGATTTGTCGAAGGAAAGGAGTCAAGCTTACTATCGGAGAAAAGTGGAATCTATGGGACAATCTCTGTACGTCAAGCTTCCTCGCTTCTTGTACGCAATCTATCTTGACATGCTTTCATCTCATCTCAATCAGAGGCGCAAACACCAGATAACACACGGAGAAATCGCTTGAATTCCCTTCGAAATCAATCTTTGTACGAATTATTTGTAATGCTCGAATCTGTGCCCTTCCTTTGATCAATCAATCTCAAGATATCGGATCTTGCCAGAGAGTGGGTGAGCTGCGAAAACGAAATAACAAGAGAGGCGCCGTTCGATGTGGATCCAACTTTGCGAAAAGACAAGATACGTTTCTCTCGCAACGACAATATTGGAGAATGCTTCAAGAGCTCCGTAGTCCAAGCATTGACATGTTGAAAAAGTATGCGAGTCGTGAGCTTCTTATCGGAATTGCAAAGATTCGATTCGGACGATGTGAACGAAAATGCAAAGGGAAAAGAAATCAAAGACCTCGTCGTGAGTCCGCTTTCCGGTCTTCTCAGGCTGACATCGGTAACAGGTATATGAGGGAGCAAGACCATCTGCCACCTCATTAAGGTCGTGAAAGATGAATAGTGAATCGCACGGGGACAGTCTGAATTGCCTAGCTTTTTCTACATTTTCCGCCCCCCCTCTCGCTGCCTTCCGCTTCTGATCTCTCGACTGGAGCACACACAGCACACTGGCTCCAACTGTACTATCTCTCCAATGACAATCGAGATCTCAATGAATTCTGCGACGCGAAAAGCGATGTTAGCCTCGTTTCATGGCAATGCGAGAGAAAGCAGCGAGACACCGACGTACATGATAGATTCAATCCCTCCAGCTCGTGCCAGCCTAATACCTCTCTTCTGACATTCCTCTCGAAGCTGCGTCGGATCCCCTTCGACCGACCGGATCTTGAGAGTTTTGAGTCCAGTCGAGAGCGCGAGACTTTGAACGAGATTGACGAGAGTATCGATGTCAGTTTTGGCGTCGATTGATAGCGTGGCCACCGAGGGAGGGAATGATTCGACGATTCCAGAGCAGGAAAGGAGTTCGATGAGAGTCGGGCAGGGAGAACCGGAAATGATGACAGTTTCGAGATTTGATGAGCGGGCGAGTGAATTGTGTAGGTGGCGAACGGGGGGATGTAGAGAACCCCTCATTCATTTCTGATAAGTTGTCGCGTGAAGCTCGTGAGTTTTGATTGACGAGAACTTCGAGAGATCGATGTTGCCGAAGTCGGAGGAGCACTGAAACTTGACGGACATAAAGGTGTTGAAGGCTTTTCCGAAGTGTACTCTGTGCACGAGGCGGTGATCGTCTGTGGTGAAGCTTCGATAAGATCCTTTGAGCATTACGTAGACTTCGATTGTCGAGCACTCGAGCTACTTTAGGTGGAAGGCGGGTTGTTCGAGTCCGTTCTGTTGTAATTCGTGGATGATGTTGTCGAGTTCATTGAGAAAGAGTGGCCTGAAGAGGGTGACGTTCTTCAAAGCTGGGAGTAGTTGGAGAGTTTGCCGAAAGGAGGTTACTGGGTGATCGATGAAGCGGAAACCGCGCCCGTCCATCATCCTCGACCCGGAGAGATTGAAGTTGCGCACATAGGGTTTCAGGTGAGGGTGTTGTCTCAGCGTTTCGAGGTACGGAAGAAATCGATAGAATGCCTCGTAGGCCTCGTAGATTTCTCCCCGTTCCGCAGCCATGTCTGAAGCCTCGCCATCCTTGTGTTCCCCGAATGGTGACGTCGAGACTGCGATGATGGAGGAATTGGGCGACATCGAGCAGCATCTTTGATACGAAACAACAAGAAGCGAGAGTTTTCTTGTCGTCTACCGTATCGAGGACGGCATAGAGAAGGTCGAAGGGGAGAAATGAGGTCATGTCGAACTGGCGTTGGTAAGGATGAAGAGGGATGGAGGGAGGGAAGAAGCGGGAATTGAGGCTGTAAAAATGGCGAAGGGAATCATCGATCAAACACGATCAAAGTAACAAATCGGACTCACTCTAGGCGCGAATAGTCTATATGACTGGTATACGAGCTTCCCTGGTATCGTCTTGCCTTCGAGTGGAGACGAAGAGGTTTCGAGGTTGAGGAAGTGGGGAATGCGAGGAAGGAGAGGAGGGCGCTTTGGTACGCTTGCGGGAGATTACAATAGCTATAGGAAGATTGTGTGCTGCTCTTGAGGTCCTCCTGTGAGATCGAGGTGAAACGTTGGAGTTCGAAACTGCTGGTTTCGACTCGACCTCGACCCAATCACTCGACTTCACCTGACAGCCCTAGTAGATAGCTGAAAAGTACAAGATAAGCTCAATCAACAGCCAGCAAGTGTCAGATTCAGTCTAGATCTCCTCAAACCTCTCCTTTCCACTTCATCTCATCAACACCTCAACTCGCTCGACTCATCTCTAGGAACCCTCTAGTCAGCTCGAAGGTCAATCTATAGCTTCCTGAACCAGCTGTGAGTCATCTCCTTCAGCTAACGCATCGCTTTGATGGTGTTGATTGACACACTCTCTTCCTCAGTTCTCTTCCCTCTCTCAAACTCAAGATGATCCCTATCCTTCCCACTGAACTACTCCTCACCGTACTCGACTCAAGTGTCTTCTCTCATCACGATCTTACCAAAATCGCCCTCACTTGTCGATCCTTCCTCCCCTTCGCTCGCACTCGACTCTACCAATTTATTCAGCTCGAATACTATGCTCAAATCAACGGCTACGCACTCACTACCAAACCAGGAACGAACCAGAAATCTCGCGGAGCCCTCGTCATCCTCCGTTCGAATCGACTTCTTCGAGCTCTCGTCAAGAAGATCCTGATCAGAGGTGACACCAAAGCCACCCCATCGACGGACTGGAGCGTCGAACTCATCAAGCAACTACTACCCCTCTGCCCTAATGTCAGCGTCTTCGTCCTCAAGTCTTGGAAGTACTATCCGTACAAGCTCGAGTCTGTTTTCGCAACTCATGAAAGGTCTGGAGGCACCACGAACAAGCTCTCTGTACATTTCGACATGGGTTTCCCCGATTTCGACATGGATCAAGCCTGGAGTAGCGTCGTACCTGTCCCCCTCGCTTTGCAGAGTATCGATACCATCAACACGGAGCAGCATTTCCTCAATCGATCCTTTCCAAGTCCGAAACTTCCTTACGTGCACTCGGAGTATTGCTCTCGAAAGTATCTTCCTACAAGGGCTTCTCCAATATCATCACTCTGCACATCCGACAGGACTCCAATTCGAGCGGACAAGAACTTTACGACGCAATTCATCAATTCGAACACCTGACCACTCTTCTTTACGACGCTCGTTCCTCTCTCTCCGAACGTACCGTATACGACACTGTGACGGTACTACGACAACCTCTTCCGCTCGCTCTCCGTTCCCTCTCGATCGAGCACATCGTCGATCTCGCGAACGCCGTGCGACTTATCGAAGCTATACCCAATAAGACTCAGCTTAAACAGCTCAATCTCGGTAGTCTCAGCTGCGGAGTAGCCGATCGCGGCATGTTGCGAACTTTGTGTCAAGAGAAGGGAGTCAGGTTGACTTCTGGAGAAATTTGGAATCTTTGGGATCAGCTTTGTACGTCTTGTTCCATGTACTCATAGTGGATCTGCTGACAGATACTTTCCAGTTGAACAGAAGCAGGGAGAGAAGAGAAGAAGATCAAGGAAGGAGAGGAAGAGATCGCTTGAATTGAATAGCTTGACAAAAACGCTTGTAAACTCACAAACTCATTACTCTTGTCTGCAGTCTCCTCCCAACGTGCGCTGACCTGACTGGGGTCGCTCCGACGTTCCGGTGAGGGGCATGGAGAGGGAGACCAAGCCGAGAAAGTCGACCTCTCGACGACGGTTTCGTTTCGAAATCGACCTCTTGTTCAGCTTCGGTCAGTACTCTTTGCTCAATGTTCAACCCGCTTCACGTCTTTGAATGCGCTTCGGTTTCATGGTCACTCCCTCGAGCATTTTTTGCTTTTCCTCATTCCTGCTTCTCGCAGCTTCCTTCATCGCGCGTGGTTGATGATATCGACAGTCTCCACTCACAAAGTCTGCCCGATACTGTACAGTAGTGTGTCTCCGCTTCTGTCGTATTCTTTCGATTGGCGACTATTGACCGACGCTAGTTTGATTTGTGCAGGAAATAGCTCAAGGCTTGAAATAGCCCCCCACGAATCGTCCCGTGACTTTGGGTTCGGCTCTCGTCTAGCGACGTTACGCCATGTTGCTTCTCTTTGTTCCGAAAGGACTTCTCTCGTTCCGCTTTCGCTCCTTGCCTCGCCTATCTTTCGATTTTTCCCCGCTTTCGCGTATTCAATCCTATCTTCCGAAGATATCTCCAGTTTCTTCTCCCTATCTATCACCTCCGACCTACAATATGCCTGCCTTCAAGAAACACAACGACGTTGAGAAAGGTGCCGCTGCTCGCGATCTTGAAACTTCCGACAGCTCAAGCAGCGATTACGTACCTCAAAGTGGTGCACCAGAAGGAGGAGCGACTTTTCATGATCAGCGCAACATCACCCCTGGGGGTCATCCTCTAGATCGCTCGCAACCAGCTTTCCCAACTTGTAAGCTCAGTTTGAAAGTACGTGCGAAATTTCGAAAACTAACTTGACATTCGAGAATAGACCATCGTCGCTTCGCCAATCCTGCTCCTCTCGGACTGAGTGCTTTCGGATTGACGACTTTCATGCTGTGCGTTTCGAATTCTTACTGTTCTGTGGAAGGTGGGACGAAAACGATCGGTTACAGAATCGCTGGAGCTGATCACCGCTTCTTTCCTCATCGACAGCTCTCTGATCAATCGTAAGTTTATCTATCTTGTAGCGAGCAAGTGTAGAGCTTCGTGAGGTGCTCGGGCGAACGCATCAACGAAAACAAGGGAGGAAGGGAGTTGTGAAACGTTGTGGGAATACATTACTGACTTTCCCCCTCGTTTCGACAGTGTCGACTAGAGGTGTCGTCGTGCCGAACGTTGTCGTTGGTCCAGCAATGTGGTACGGTGGTTTAGCTCAACTTTTGGCAGGCAGTGAGTCTCTCGATCTCAACGGCTCTCCCATTACTGTCTCTTTCAAATTCAATCCTTGCTCGATCATTGACTGACACTATTGATCTACAGTGTGGGAGTTTGCGGTCGGGTGAGAATGCCTATGTTTCATTCAGCGCATCCCACGGCTATTGACGATTTTCGTTTCTGTCACCTATTATGTCGCTTGCTGTCGCGATCTCTCAACCTCACTCGACCTCAATTGACGGGCATAGTAACACCTTCGGAGCTACAGCGTTCTGTGAGTCTCCCCACTCCCTTCGTCTCGATCGATTCAAGCGAAATTCGTTTCGACCGACTTATCAGCTCTACTGACACTCTCCGGCTCGCTCAGCATCCTATGGAGCGTTCTGGCTGTCATATGCGTACGTCGTACCTGCCTCAATTGCAGCCTCAGTTGCAGCCTCAGTCCCAGCCTCAGTTGCAGCCTCAGTCCCAGCCTCAGTCCAAGATGCAAAGTCTGACCTCGATTCTTTCGTCTCAGCTTTATTGTGTCGCCGTGGAGTGGAATCGCTTCGGCAAGTTCGATTCTTGCTATCTCCATAATAATCTTCGACCGGAACTTTCCTGATCCCTCTCTCCCTCCTTGACAGTCGTATGAAGTCGAAGCCGACTTTGCGAGCGGTGTCGCATTCTTCCTCTTTGGATTCGTGAGTGCGACATTTGTCGACTTTGATCAACGATATTGACGGCCTTCGAAACGCAGTTCATCTTCACGACGATCATGACAATCGCTTCGATCCGATCTTCTGTCGCTCTCTTCATGGTCTTCTTGACGGTTGACTTGTAAGCACTTCTTCAGCTCATCAACATGACCGAAAACTGACCAGGCCCTTGGTGCAGAACGTTCTTGATGCTCGGAATTTCAGAATTAGGAATCTCTTCGGCCGCTCACTTCAAGACTGCTGGTGGCTCCCTAGGTATCGTTGCGGCGTTTTTGGCATGGTGTGAGTTGGGAGGGTATTGAGCGATGGGAGACTCGTCAAGACTCGTTTGCCGAGTTCAGAACGAGTTTCCTCGAGTCTTTACCCGATTTCACTCCCATCTCGCTGACTGTTGACCAGTACTGACCCCTGCTCGTCCTCTCTCACCTCTAGATGTTGCTGCGGCGTCGTTAATCGTGAGTGACCCGTTCAATTCCGCGTGTGGGCTGAACACGACTGACTGAAAACTTGAACTTCCGACAGACTCCCGACACTGCCTACATCAGCCTCCCCGTTATCGATCTCTCGAGGAAGGACTAAGCCCGAGACGATGTCGATCGCGACCAGGCCACAAGCTTTCCTTTTAACAGTCGGAACGAAACTTTGCACAAAACTTGAATTTTGTGTAAAGTCGCATGGCAGAGCAGTCTCCCTTCTTCTTATGTACACCTGTTGTATTTGACCCTTGTCCATGTTGCAACAATTTATTGCGAGTATCGATTCTTTCAGAAACACGGCCCTGGAAAACCCCGTTCGTCGAATCAGGCTGGTCTCTCCGCCCTTCTCGCCGATACCTCTGCGCGGCTGAGTATCCAACGTTTATTTGACTTCGATTCCAAACCGCTTTGTCGATAGCGCTGATACGTCTGCACTCAGTTCCCGCTCGAGAACCATTTCTGCGATGAGCTTTCCCGATCCCGGAGCGAGAGTGATGCCCTACTTGTATAATCATAGTCAGTACGCTCATCATCATTGATTCATCGCAGGAAGAGGCGTAAGCTTACCCAAGGTCCCATCCCGGTTGCGACGAGAACGTCCTTTTCGAGAAATCCAATCAAAGGTTCTCGGTCACTCGATATCGGTCGATAACAGAGCTACCAACCACCGAAAGCGAAGAATAGGGTTTCGCAATCTATGTCAGAACAAAGCTCGTCGAGTTGTGAAGAGTACTCACCTGTGTCTTTTCGATCGTCGCGCCATTTTCCTCCTTCAAGAATGGACTAATCGCTCCAGCAGCTCTCTTCAGTCGTCCAACACATTCCCCATCGATCATACCCTTCACGCCGTCTACCGTTGGAGGCAATTTGTGCGGTAGTCCAACTTCACTCGCCTTCGCTGACTCCGGAATCGAATTCTCCCCTGCAACGTAGACAAGACCATTCTTTCGAACGAAGAATTCGGGACATTGTGTGTAGCTGTTATAGATATAGAGGAGAATCAGTCAACCAAAACTGTCAACCAAAACTCAGAGTGAGAGTGAAACTTGCTCACCCTCGTGCTTTCTCCTCAGAAGAGAGCCCTCGAGCTAATCCGAAAGAATCGCCATGAACTCCTCCGACCCCTCCATCAATTCCAGCAAATACCGCTCCCGCCGGTAGCTCCTTCGTGTTGCGCAAACTCTGAGTTGGAGGTTCGTAAGAATCGAGTGAAGGTCGGATGAGAAGCGAGTGACCTGGGAGGTTTGAAATTGGGATCTTCGGTAGTTGGAGCGTTTCACAGACTTGAGCTGACCAAGGTCCAGCTGCGATGACTAGTTTGTCGAAAGTGTATTCTTTTTGAGGAGGGTCCTGAGAAGAAGTCTGCTGAGGCGAAGGATAAGGATGAAATGAGAGTGTCGAACGAGTTGACGAGAAAGAATGTAAGATGGATTCTGCAGTGCTTGGGTTGAGGGACGGACGGTCGATAGATATTGCTTGTCCAAACTCGATCGAGAACCGGTCGGAGAAAGTTGACGAGAGATACCGAAAGAGCGTTTCGCAGAATTCCGAGGGATCGCTGTTGCGAGATGACGGGTCAATACGCTACTGGCTCGGCCATTCCAAGGGTACTCACACTTGTCCTACACCACCTTCAGTACTCAATTCCTCTTTCTCTCCCTCAACCCATTCACCTTTAGGCAATCTCCCTTCTTCGCCTTCGACTGCTTCTTTCCCTTTCCCTCCTGGTAGACTTCTGTAAGCGCTTCTTCGTACAGGTCCTCCTACACTCAACCCAATCGCCCCACATTCCCTCCAGCCGTAGTTCTCTGCTCCGTGCAGCACTTCCGCCATCTCCGAATGACACTTCCAGCTTTCCCTTGCCAAACTCCTCGAGGGTTCGTTGTGCCAGCTCTCACCTCCAGCTATAAAACCTCCCGCATATTGAGAGGCTCCTTCAGCAACTTGTCGCTCGGTCGACGACTCCAGGATCTTGACTCGGACTGACTGGTTCAAAGAAAGCAGCGAGTAAGCCGTACAGAGTCCTACGATGCCTGAGCCGATGATCACGATCTCTTGAGAGTCTGGAGTCATGTTGAGCGAAGCAAAGGGGAAAAGGTAGGAAAAAGGGAAAGAGAAGAAAGAGAGAGCGGCAAAAAGGGGGAAAGAACGACAGGGGGAATTAATGATCCTTCTCTTCCTTGCAGTGTCGTCGCAACGTCGTTCAATGACTCTCGTCGACGAAGGACGTTTCAATGAATGCTCTGGCGCCAAAGCGAGTCTTACGAAAAAGTTGACTTTTCGTCCTGAACATTTCGTCCGTTACGGTTCTCTCTTCGAGCCAATCTGACCACGGATGAATGGTTAAAGTTTCTCGGAAGCAGTAGAGCGGCTGCCGAGAGAGATCTGCCGAGGTGCGGTTTACGGGCAAACTGATTTTGCGAAAAATCTCCATCTTCGATCAACTTCCGCTTGTTCTGCTCTGCTTCATATATCATATACGACCCTTAACGAAATGGTCGCCGCTTCATTGTCAGCCGACACACTCGCACAACACAGCGCTACGAACCCTTCACTTCGGATTCGAATTGTTGGTGGAGGAATTGGAGGTCTCGCTTGTGGATTAGCATGCGCTCGATTAGGTTTCACCGATGTGGTAGTTTATGAGAATGCTCCTCAAATCGCAGAGGTACGCTCTTTGTCTCTCTCTCTGTTGCCTCGATCTGTTCTCACTCAACTCTCGAACTTCCCGACAGGTTGGAGCAGGCATTCAGGTAGCACCAAATCAGGCTAGGATCTTACGGAGATTGGGTGTGCTGGAGGATCTCGAACCATCAGCAGTTCGATTGGACAAGATCTCTCTTCGCCGTTCGTTCATTTTCCTCTTCCTTCGCTCTTCCCCACTTCATACCCAAAGTCGCAGCCTAACGTGTGGTCCATTTCCATTGGTAGGTTACAAGGACAATTCGGTTCTCGGCACAGCACCCCTCTCGTCAGTTCCCGAGAATTACGGCGCACCAATCTGGGTTGTTCATCGAGCCGATTTACAACGAGTGCTTCGAGTCGGGGCTGAACGAGAAGGAGTCAAGATTCTATGCGGCCACCACTGTGCCGATGTCGACTTTGAGCAGTCGAAATTATTGGTCAAGACCTCCGAAGGAGAGGAATGGGTTGAGGGAGATGTGATTATCGCTGCTGATGGAATCAAGAGCGTCATGCGGGAGAAGATGCTGTCCCTTAGTGGTCTCAAGGATGAAGGTGAGTACTACCGCTATCTATATCCTGACATCAGAAATAAGAAGCTGAATGGTCTGAGAGAACAGGTCGAGCAACTGGAGACGCCGCTTACCGAATCATCATCCCTCGTGAGAAGCTTGAAGATGATCCTGAGCTATTACAACTAGTCGACGAGAAGGTCGGAATCAGATGGATGGGTCCAGGGTAAGCTTGCTTTCGACTCTTCACGACCGTTTCTATCCTTTCTGACTCGCGTTGTTTCTCGACCTGTTAGAGGACACATCATGGCCTACCCCATCAAAGACCATCAAGTGTACAACATGGTTCTGCTTCATCCCGACGTCAACAACACTTCGGAGAGCTGGACGAGTAAGGGAAGCAAGAAGCAAATGCTCGATTTCTACGGAGAATGGTGCCCGAGTACGCTTCTGCTTCGACTCACAGCGGCGAGTCTCAGCTGACGTGAAGTTTCATGTGTACAGCTGTCCAGAAACTACTGAATTTTGTCGACGAAGATTCGGTTATGGAGTGGAAAGTAAGCGAAGATTCCGTACACAGTACCTTGTCACCGATACTGATCGTAAAACTTTCGCTCGCAGCTCATGGATCACGAGAAGCTTCCGTCATGGGTCGAAGAATGTACGGCTTTGATGGGAGACGCTTGTCATCCAATGTTGCCCTACGTTGCTCAAGGAGCGGCGCAGGCGATCGAAGATGGTGCAGTACTCGGCGTCGTTCTCAGCGGAGTGCAGTCGTCGTCAAGGCAACAGATCAAGAATGCTCTCTTACTTTACCAAGTTCGTCCCCTCTCTCTCTCAGTTCGCTCTTTTGCTCTAGCTGACTGAATCTCGGATTCGCATGTCAACAGGAAGTGAGAAAGTCACGAGCGGAAGCGATTCAGGCGTCAGCTGCCGATACTCGAATCTCGCTTCACCTTCCCGATGGAAAGAAACAGCAAGAACGAGACGAGAACATCCGATTAGCTTCGAAAGGCCAAGGTCCTAATCCTGACAAGGTAAGTGTCCTCCCGTATCATGACTGTCGTATTCTCATGTAGAACTGACGAAAGCTCTGGAACCAGTGGTCGGATAAGAGTTGGCAAGAATTCATGTGGAAGACGGACTGTGTTCTTCAAGCGAATGAACGACTAGCCGACGTCGGAGAAGGATCAGCAGTTCAACAACGAGGCGCTCAACTACCAGTCGGAGCAGTTGCTGCTGCCGCCTAGATCGCTTCGTGCGAAGTGAGAGGAGTTGGAATATTCGTCCTCTTTGTACTTTTAATCATTCTCATGTGGGTCTTCTGTCGCTTATAGGGTCTCAACGCCGTACCTCTGTCTCTATTAGTTCTTGCCTTATTCACTGCTGCCATCTCAACATTGTCGTCGTTTACCATTCGAACTTCCGACTCGCTCAACTTCAGCCGAGTTGTGCGAAAGAAGGGATTCTCGTCAGGACTGTTTTGAGTCTGAGGTCGCTATCCGATGTCCGAGATTGACAGACGGGCACCCTACGTCGAGAAGCAGTTTCATGTCATTTTGCGGTGAATTTCTGTGAGAAGCGAAAGTCGCGAAACAAGAGGTTGAAAGAGACGATTCCTTCAACTTCTGTTTTACTTTAACGATAGGCTCAGCGAGATCTACATGGTAACGCTGGACCTCCCAACAGGTCCTTCACCTCCAACTTCACCTCCTCTCTCACCTCCTCCTCTCTCTCGAAACGCAACAATCCGACCTTCATCAAGTCATCTCACAGCATCACCAAGGCGTTCACCTGGATTAGTTGGATCTGGATGGAGTAGTCCCATTATGGCGAGCTCACCACAGATGGGATTGGGGAGACCTCAATCTATTGTTGAGTTACCTCCAACTCCAAATCAACTTGACCTAGCACTCTTGCCCTTGTCCCCGTGAGCTTCTACTTTCGATGTAATCAATGAGAGCCAGAGACTGACGAGACTAACTTCTCCCATGAAATTGCACGACCCCACTTTCGCGAATTCATTCATAGACTTCCCTCTCACCTCGCTCCTTTCTTACATCCAATATCTGCTCTATCGTCTGTCGAAAAGCGAAAACTATTCACCTCCGTCTACCTTCGATCCGCTTCTGCCGGCAATTCCGATACTCTCGAATGGCTTCTCTCAATTCCTCCAGATCCCCAATTATCGAGTCAACAGAACGCTGCTGCAGCTAGAAGGTTCTCATTGACCGCGGCACAACTTAATAACGCGATGGATGGATTGGCGTTCGGATCTCCTCCTTTAGGTGCAGAGGCGGTTGCGAAACAATCGGAATTGTCAGATCAAGCACCGAGGAAATGGGTGGACCTCGAGGCGATTGATGAAGAGGGGAACACAGCGTTGGGACTATGTGTTGCCTTGGGTCACGCAGAAGCTGTGAGGGTGCTCGTCGAAGGAGGAGTGAGAGTTACACAGCCGGATCAAGGTGAGTTTCTCCGATTTCACTTCACTAAACTCATTGTGAGTCTGCTGACTCATACCATGTTGGTAGCTGGCTGGACTCCTCTACATTGGGCTGTTCAAAATAACGACATTCCCATCGCTTCCTACCTCCTTAATCATCGCGCTTCACCTCTCATCGCTTCTCACAAAGGCCTGACTCCTCGAGATCTCGTCAAGATTGGCAACGAAGGAATCGCTATGCGGGAAGTGCTCAAGAGTGCGTGGGAAGCAGCAGTGGAACGGGAACGGGCGAGGTTAAGAGAGATGGACTGCGATGGAGAAGGGAGCGAGAAAGGGAAAGGGAGAGAGGAAGGCAATGGCAGCGGCGGTGTATCAAGACCTAGCTCGAGATTGAGCATCGCTAGCTCGATAGCGGGATCGACGTGGATGGAACAGAAAGATAAAGTTGAGGAACAAGAGCGGGAGAAGGATATGAGGAAACGATTAATACTCGCGATGGACAGTGCGAGGAATTTGGAGATTGATGTCGAAGTGTTGGGACTGGCGGAAACGAGGAACTCGCTCGAGGATGATGACGAAGATGAGGAATCGGAGGGGATTCAAAACCCGTTCGTTTGGGATCGATGCCTACCAGATCAAATGATCGTCTTCACTCTGGACGACCTTCCAACTTTATTCGATATCATCATCACGACGATCAAGCCAACACGGAAGAGGAAATATCGAGTGATACCGGCGAACGTCCTATTCCTCTGCGCAAGATTCGCATATCACTGGGGAACGCCTGAATTGTTGGAGGAGCTAGTGATAGGTGCTATGGAACGGATAGAAGCTGCAGTTCATGTACGTTTCATCTCACTTCGATCTATCAAACTCGGCTGACGCTTTTGAATCGTTTTCCTAGCACCGACCGGACGACATGACGAATTGCGCTTTCTGGCTCTCGAATACTCTCCTCCTCCTTTACTATCTCCGCAAAGAACCCTCTCTCGCTCGCTCGACTTCGACATATCAACTTCACCTCTGCGATCTCATCAACGAAATCTTCGTCTTTGTCATTCGAGATGCTGAACGACGGATAGATCGAGTTCTCGAGGCCGCTATGCTCGAACATGAACCTCTCGCTGGATTCGAAGACGTCATGTTCGAAGGAGAGTGGGGAACGAGTCGGTTTGTCAAGAAGTTGACTGGGAGAGGGAGAAAGGCTAGCAATATTCGATCAAGTACGAGCGCGATGAGCTTGTTCTCGGTGGCGAGTAGTGGAGACGGTGGAAGCTCGGTGGGAGACGCAAGTTTCGATTCGATCGGAACTGCAAGTCCTCCTCCGAATCGTGCCTCTCGACTCGTTTCTGCCAGTCACGTCCCGCCTTCCGAAGCTACTCCTGCTAGCATCACCGCCCTTCTCTCATCTACACTCTTCATCTTACAAATCTATCAAATCCCGCCAAGTATCGTCGTTCAAGCCTTCTCCCAACTGTTTTACTGGATCTCATGCGAGATCTTCAACCGATTACTGAGTCAGGTGAGTGGTCCTCCTGCTCGACTTCTCTCCTGACGCCACGCTGATACTTTCCTCACCCAGCGGAAATACTTGTGCCGGTCACGAGCGATGCAGATCCGACTGAACGCATCGAATCTCGAAGATTGGGCACGAGCGAATCGACTACCGACAAAGATGGTTTCCATTCACTTCGCACCTCTCAACCACCTCCTTCAATGGCTCCAATGTCTATCATCCGAATCCTCTATCGACGGTCTCATCGGTACAATTCAATCATTGCGATCTCTCAACCCTCTCCAGCTTCGAAGAGCGGTTCGGGATTATCGATATGAAGTCGACGAGACGAAGATAGACGAAGAGTGCGCGCAGTACCTCGTGCAGATTCAAAAGCAGTGGGAGAGGCAGAGGATGCAGAAGACTGTCGATGGATTGTCGAGTCCGCCAACTCAGAGCCAACGGGAGGAAATGGAACGGGATGCGGCAGCGGACGAAGCAGCTTCGGCAACGAGTCTACAAGAGGATGCAGCGAGGATGATCGACGAAGTATTCAGTGATCCTAGCGAATTCGGATCGTACTCGCCTCCGGGAGCTACCGAAGCTTTAGGAGAATTGCTCAACTCTCGATACATGGTACGTCTCGCTTGTCTTTCCATACCACTCCGGCTCAAGTTTGACGGCTCTCTCTTCCATAGCTACCCTTCGCCGTCCCGTCTTCAGCCGAGATGCTTGTCAACTTTGATCAACCCGAAGCTTTCGGTCCTTTCGCTCCTAATCGACCTCGCAGCACCTCCAACTCTCACGAAGGTACCGCCACTCCTCGATCCCTCTCTCGCATGTCTTTCACCTCTTCGACACGCCTCTCCTCCATTAACAATGTCGAAACCGAAAACACTTCGATCGATTCTCCCGCCGATGCAACTTCGAACGAACTTCCAAAATCCAAAGAACCTTTCGTCCCCCTTCTACCGGATGACTTCTTTTCTGTATGGGACTCGGCAAAAGCTAGAGCCGCTGGCCGACAACACAGCGCATCGACGAATGGCGGAGGAAATGGTCAAGCTTGGAGGGAGAACATGCCTGGTGAAGAAAGCGAGAGTGGGAGCGATGTCGAAGATGATGACGACGATGCAGGTTCAGTGATCTATATACCGGTGGGTGGGGGAGAAGGCGAAGGAGATGATTCGTTCGAGAGTGAAGATGCTGATGGAGTAATGGAGACTCCTCGACCTAGATCAGGTTTCCAATGAAATCTCTCCCTCCTTTTTGTTATCCTTAGCTGTTCTTATACCCTTCTTATCTCGCATACTCCCCTGCCCTTCTGTTTGTGGACTTTCGCATACGCATCTCACTCTCTTTTTGTCTGTCCTTCTCCTTACTTTTTGAACAACATGCTTGAATTCTATACTAGCGATTCTAAGCTCGATCAATTCTACTTTCAAACTCCATGATAGACACAGGTGCGCTGGCCTGTGGAAGTCAATGGCTCGAGTATCAGCGAAGTTATAAAGTCTCCGATACTTGAGAACTGGTGACTTACTTTCTCGTCGTAATCGTTCCACTCCGACTCTTCCAAACTCAGATCGATCTCCTCCTGTTTAATAACCGCTCGTCGTCAGTATCAAGACGACTTCTGCGCAAGAAGCTATATCAGAGTAGATAAAGACTCACGAATTTCGTGTTCGACTCGGCGCCCTTCGCACTCCAGACTCCCTTCGGGTCAAAAGAGGTAATCTCGCATCCTCGGCATTCAAGGACTGCTAGAGGGGCAAATTTCTGATTCTCTGAGTTTTCGAGAGTGTAGACAGCCTTTTTCCGGGAGAAAGATTCGTCGAAAGCTATTGGACGGGATACAAAGGAGTCAGCCCTGAACGGCGAGCGGTAGCCTTCAATATCTCTCCCTCCAATCCTTTCTTGGGGCAGCAGTGCTGCAAACGAATTGGTAGAAAGGGAACAGTCAAAGGTGAAATCTTCGAAACGTACAAATAGTGTGTTCCCGTTTGCACATCTTGCATTTCCAGACCAAGTGAGCCTCTCCCCTCGATCCACTGATCTCGTTTTGCTCTGTCGCGTCAATTCCCATCCAATTTGGGTGTTCCTCTCTGCAAGAAGTACATTTTACTTTGAACATCCAGTTGAAATCCTCTCCATATGGTTGTACTACATTGTTCAACAGCGGTCAGTACTCCCATTATACCCTTGATCATGCCTATACCGAACGGGAGCAATTTGGCGTGTACAGAGCGACAAAGACACTTCACTCACAATCAGTTAACCCTTCGAGAGTAGCCTTGATCGAGACCTTGAGTTTCTGTCAGGGATAGTAGGGAGGAGTGTGATCAGTCTCAGCTCCTCGAAGCATTCGAGCGAGTTGACTTACGACCATTGTGAGCAATTGGAGATGAAGGAAGTTCGCCCAACTTTTTCGGCTCTTCCACCCACCTCATCCAGCTTGAAAGATATTATATGTCAAGAGATGGCCGCACGTAGCAATCAGGAGGCGTTCCGACTCGGCAGACTTCGATTCATTCGGCTCCCACCAACTTCAATCTCGCTCGCTCCCGATAAAGGCAGAATCGAATCACCAGCCTGTGAGTGCTCTCTTCACTCTCAAAAGGCATGCACTAATCCTATTGAGCTACAGTCGATATTGGGATCGGAATCACGGATGACTACGGGACGGACATCGACCTTTTCGAGTCCATTGATCGTTTGTTAGCTCTCTCTGTTCAGTTGGCGGGCTTCGCTGATCGTACTATCCTTGCAGTAAGACTGGAGATCGTCCCTTCATCCACTGGAGGGGAGAGTGCCGATCTCGCGGTCAAAGTTGCGTCTCAAGAGCGTTCCGAAGCGACAAATTCGATCGACTTCACCTTCACTCCCTCTCGAGGACCCTTCCACAATCTTTCCATCAAGTTAGTCTCCATTACAGCAAAGCCTCCACCTTCTGGAACAATCTCGTTCCGTTTATCGGCAGTCTCGCCCGGAAACGCAATCGATTTGGACGAAGGTACGGAATCGCAACGAATACGATCGATTCTGGAGGAGCCGAATCAACCAGTTCTCGAAACGTGGGACGACAAACGCTACATCTTCCTCGGTGTCGATAGCGGGAAGGTTGAGTGGGAGAAACGAGCACAAGCAAGCATTTCAAAAGATAAAGGTTTGTCTATCGTCTGCCTCAAATTCGACGCTCCACTCATCCTTTCTAGGATGACAGTGCAGACAGCT
>JGI24890J29729_1000541_pt1 | contig 22918 bp, 29 predicted proteins | sample FreactcultureFD7_FD_29729 | JGI IMG/M metagenome (IMG submission 29729)
GGACTTGGAGATGGACGGGGTCTGTCTCGTATCAAGGTAACAACTACATGACCTGTGTCATCTACAATAGTCATAGTGTCTCCAGAAACACGGAATAAAATTCCATTCATTGGTACTCTAAATAACCCCAAAGAACTATCAAACGTATAGGGCATTTCTGGTCCGAGTGATCGGGGATTTGATCCGGATACATCAACTTGAGTTACTCCCGTGGCTGCTATCTTAAACGCAACTGGGTAATTTTGATCATAATACATGCCAGGAGGTGCTGGGCTTGGAGATGGAACCGGGCTTGGGGAAAGGCGAGGTGAGGGGCTTGGGGATGGGACTGGGCTTGGGGAAAGGCGAGGTGAGGGACTTGGGGATGGGACTGGGCTTGGGGAAAGGCGAGGTGAGGGACTTGGGGATGGAACTGGGCTTGGGGAAAGGCGAGGAGATGGGCTTGGGGATGGAACCGGGCTTGGGGAAAGGCGAGGAGATGGGCTTGGGGATGGAACCGGGCTTGGGGAAACACCTACCAAATTATCAGTCGCTGTTTGAAGAGAAGTTTTAGAGCTTATATAATTATGTTTTCTAGACGGACCCGCTCTCGGATCATTTATAGAAGTTATGGAATTTTGGTCATAAGTGAAGTTTCCAACGAATCCAGGTCCAGTGTAATTAATTTGAAGTGTGTATGGTCCAGTTACTGAATAGGTGAACCTGTAGTCTATTTGATCAAATTTAACCTGAGTAAAACCATTCGATCCATCAGTTATTACAAAATATAATGAACCATTTCCTGAATAGTATGTACCCAGTCTAGGCCCTGTGCCTGTAGAAGGAAGTGGACTTCCCAATGTACTGTTCGTTCCAGTGCTAGCCAAAGGACTTCCTCGAACTGAGCTCATTTTACTATACAGTAGGAATAAATTCCCATTGAAGGTCCTCGCAAATCTTTTTCCAAATCTGATCCTGTTTGTATAGTTTTTCCTTTGACTTCAAAAGAGGAAAGCAAGGCAAGAACGAATCCTCCGAGAGTAATTCGCAAAACTTGTAAAGAATATAAGAATAACTCAAAAAATTTTTGCGTTCTTCTGGGCAATTATTCTCAAATGGCTTTTGAATCTTGAAAAACATAAGACGAAGTTTCTCTTCAAGTTCATTTGACATTTTAGGCGGCTTCTTACCTGATAAAAAGCTTGCTATATGAGGAACGTGCTCATAGTATTTGTTGAGCTTGAGTTTCTTGAGGAGAGTCCTTACCATTGAGTGACTCACATCCACTTTTTTAATCTTTTGCTTTTTGAATTCTTCCCTGAGCTGATCGTAAACCTCTGGTGGAATATTTGTAACCTCCTTCCCCTGGAACTGTGATATCCACTCATTAAAGTGATTTTCCTTTTTGTAAGAGTATATGATATTCTGATCATTATCTTGTTCCTCTTTGTAACTTCTCTCATTTGTCTGTACAAATTCTGCGTATCCACAATCCTCACAGACCTGATCACTTGAACAAATATCCACGAATGTATTTGAACTGTGACACGATGAGCAAATCACTGTGACATCTTCGCTCCGATGAGGCCCAGTCCCTTCGCCTTCAACCTCAAAGAGATACTTTTGAAATAAATCGCTTTTGTTCTTGTTTTCGTCATACACCTTGATAAACTCAGCAGCTTTTATCATGTACTGAAACATTTCATCAGGACGGTCCGCAAGTTCTTTAATTCTTTTATTATACCTGGCTATCATTCTTCTTTAAAGGAAAGTGTACTTTAAATAATAATGAGAGTCTTGAATTGGATCACTCAAACTCTTTTGTGGATAAAGGGACGAAACTTCACGATAAAAAGTGTACATCATATAGATCGTGAAGGATTTATTAGACCAGGGCCAGGTGACTTGTTTAGCCTTACTGAATATGTTTATAATCTCAAGACTATGTGGAACTATGGATCCGAGTGGCCCCCCAAGTTCTTGTCCCGTGAAAGACCAATCAAAAAGGTAACAAGATCTTCTGGCGCTGATATAACTAATCAGGTACTTGCATTTTCTGGACCCCGTAAAAATGAACTCACGCCACTGGCCTTTGTTGATTTCAACAAAAAATGGAAACTTCGGTTCAGGGCCCCTTGTGGTATTCAATTGTCCCTTGAGACCCATGTAGAACCTGTCAATGACACTATACATATTGAAACTATTCTCAATCAATGTTTCCAAGTGGAGCCAAGTAGAATTTAACATCACCAAGATTTGAAATAGTGTACTTGAATGCTATTGGCCCTTCTGAGTCAGTACCGTGACCCAACTGAACTATTGGACACAATATAGTTGCTTTTGTAAACATTGATACATATTTGAGTGAAAATGTACCTTCGAGACCGGACTCACCTATATCAAGTTGGTCTTGTATTATTGTATTCTGATTTGCAAAATCACCATCACAAGTAAATTCGATAGAGGTGCCTGTTCGTTTTATGTTGAGATCATTACCTATATTTGTCATGTCCCTCACAAGTTTCTGAAAATCCACAGAAGGTAAAGTGGTTGAATACGTCATATTAATCTCGGGAACATCAAGAATATCCTCGTTCAGATCCAAGAGTTTCAGTTTGAAATTGGATACAGACTTTTTGCCTTCGTTACTCACGCATATATTCAGGTTCTCATCGCATGTGCTCATTGTTATTATATCGTTATTGCCTATTGATTTAATGAGCTTGAAAGTATTTGGGACATTTATACCTACAATAGTTTCTTTTGGACACTCATACTCTTCAAAGTTCTCAGCGGCCATAAATACGTGTATGAGAGTTACTCTCGCGACATCGAATGTAATCAATTTAATTCCTTGTGGGCTAAAGTAGATATTCACGTCATTTATAATCTCTTTGAGAACTTCGAACAAAGACTTGAAAGCATTTGCCTGAATACTCTTTAAACGCATTTTCCCTACTTTAGTTTGATATACTCTTCTTTATATCGTTATAAGCATCTGCGAGCGGTTTGTCTATCTTGCTCTGAAGTTCTTTCGTTACTATTGGTTCTAAAGAAACCCCATAAGAGTCGAGTGGGAAGTAATCTCCTATTTCGTCAGCCGGTTCATTAAAATTTGTACCAATGTCAGCCGCGCAGTTGCCCTCAAATGTACATGGCACGTTCATCTCGAGCCATCGTATGACTTCAAGTCCCATCATCTCTTTGTTGTCAGAAGTAATCAGGACCGGGACTCTTTTTATTCCAGGTGGAACTCCGTGCAACTTTATATCATGAATTTTCACCAAAGGTATAAGGACCGGATGATTCTTTATAAACTCAATCGTTTCTAAACAGTAAGTACACTTGTCACTCACTATTAAAACAGCCGCCATTTTTGTATCATCTAATATTAAAAATGAGAGGACTTTTCGCAGGTTTATTTATACTCTTGATCCTCGTTTCCCTGTACGAAGATTCGCCAATTCGTATTCCAGGTGGAGGCCGCGGTTCTCAGCAGAAAATATCCATGTTTGATCCAGTAGACCCATCATTAATACAAGATACAATTTCAGAAATACAGCAAAAGGAACAGAGTGTGTACCCAATCGACACAGTGTACTTTAACAGATCGGAGGGCGGTGGTTACCAGGCTCGATTTTTGTTTTTGGACACTACTACATATGCAGGTGTCCAATACGATGTGAATGTAGACGCAAGTGGAAAAATTACGGGCCAGATTAACAAGTCTGTACCTGCAAACTTCCAGAATCCATTTTCTGGTTACGCAAAAAGTTTCAAGTTTGGAAACCTGAATGTAGTTCCACCTGTTCCTGATATGAAAAAGGTATGGGACAACTTTGCGGTCAAGGCCTAGTTAGTTTCTCCGTTTCTACTAGTATAGATGCTTTCAGCAAATGACCTGAAGGAACGAGACAGAATAAAAAGAGAGGCACGTAAAGAAGTTTTCAAGAATATTCTCACACGAATCTGTAATAAAATTGACTTGGCGTATACTCTTAGAAGAACAGAAACAATTATAGAAGTTCCTGAGTTTTTATTTGGGTTCCCTGCATATAATCACGAGTTTGCAACCGAATACACATCCAGACAACTTAGGCTCCTGGGCTACAGAACAAGTACTCTAGGAATGGGTAAAATACATGTCGCCTGGGGTACCAAAAAGACTCCGAAAAAGAAAAAGGCCCCAGCGAATCCCCTAGGTAGACCCGAAGAAGATGATCTCAATGGGCTCGCAAACTTGAAAAAAACTGCGGATGCACTTCGAAAAAAATATCAGCGCCCATCATAAATGGATTACATTAAGCATGCGAGCGAGCAGGTCACAAAGGGAATCACTCCGGTTATACGCGATTTCCTGATAGATGCTTATGAACACAGTGATGATCACATAGATGAGAATGATGAAATAGTAAAGGAACCAGGAAAATCTCTATTGAAATTTCAAAAAGCCCTCAAAAAAGTTCCCCTGTGGATACCCGGACCCCAGTTGAATAAGTACATAGAAGAGGTTGAAAAACGCATCAAGAACTTTGAGCAAGTCTTGGCTTCAGTGTTTGTGGCCTATGCGAAGATGATTATAAATGCGGTCAGAATTACGTCAAAGAAGAAGAGTCTCAATGTAAAGATACCCACAAAGGTGGAATTTATTCATCAGTGTTTCATAAACGTGGCGCATAATCTGTATGAGGACCCATTCGTTATGAAGACACATGACGAGGATGAACGTTCTAAGAAACTCACTGAACGTATAACTGAGTGTCTCCACGAAACTATTAGTGAAATGGTTCCGTTGCCCGAGATTCTCCAGGAACACATTCCAATGTCAGGCGGATCAATCAAATTTGGGGGGGATGATGCCGATGAAATTGGAGAAGAACTCGCTCCACCAACAGCTGAAGAAATGGCGGCCGACGCAGGAGTTACTCCGAGCCCTATTACAGAGTCACCTTTCCCACAAGGCCCAACAATACAGCCACTCGTAACAGAATCGAAAGAAATTTCAGTAGATTCAAAGGATCCTGATCTTTTCTCGGACGCCCCGGAAGAAAAACCCACGTCTAAAGTAAATGGAGAAGTGGTTGAGTAAAGCAGGTCCAGCTGCCCTCTTTGCAGCAGTTATTACAGGAATGGCAATATATGTAACTCGCCCCTCGAACGAAAAAGGCGAAAAGAAACAGATGAAAAATTCAGAAATTGCTAAGCCTGCTCTTTTTGTGGCTCTGTTAGTGTACTTTATTGTATACAATGGAACTGGATCAAAGTTCGAACAGATTTCAAAGGAGCCTTTTTGATTTAAAGACGTGGGCCTACGGTCTACTAGTAAATGACTACCGTAAAAGCATTCAATGATATGATGGACCAGTTTCTGACCGAGCTCAACCTTACATTTCCTGAGAATAAGGCTGTCATAAAGTTCCAGGCATCTTTTGAGGTTGTAAAGGCTACGAAACCATCAGCTGTACTTGAAAATTTCATGGGTACTGTCAAACCATTCAGTAAAAAAATTATGACTCGGGACGATACTTTCATCACCGAGGATGCTAGTACTATTGGGGCTATTTCTGATATAGACCTGGCGAGTATCTGGGCAAAGTCATCTGACGCAACCAAAGATGCAATCTGGCAGTACCTTTACACTTTGATTGTTCTTGGGACAACAATTAGCTCATTCCCCAAAGAGACTCTTGATATGATTGAGAAGATGGCTGAGAATTGTGCGGCCCAGATGCAGGAAGGCGGTGGAGCTGATATTATGTCACTCATGAGCATGATGAACAATTTCTCTACTAACACTAAAAAGGATGGACCTGACCGAATTATTTAACTCAGACAAGGTTCTTATGTTTTGGCCTTCAAATAATCAGTCAGCAAAAGAAAGAGTCTACGCGACTACTAGATTCATACTTTACCTTTCTTGCATACTTTACATTATACGCAGGGATGTAAGGATTATAATAATGGGTACGGCACTTATATTTATTCTCTACTTGATGTACAAAAACGGCATGATTAAAGAGAGTCGGAATCAATACGCATCAGGTACTACTGGAACTATAGAAAATCCAATGGCAAATGCAGCATACGGCAAGGAAACTACACAGACTATGGATCCAGTCGATTCTAAGAATGCATGGGATGCACTTCATCCATTTCAAGAAGGGCGATGGTTCGCTGAGCACAATTTTTACACAATGCCCAGGAATTCAGGGGAGGCCTTTTTGAAAAAAACGTATCCAGCAATGTTTAAGCCAGTATGTAGAGACACTGATGGATCTGCATGCGATCTCGATTCTGCACAGGGGAGAGGTCCAGAGATGGTTCAGTCTCACGGTGCTCGTTATCGCAGCCAATAAAAGTATGGGCACTTATTAAATGAGCTCAATTGAAGATCTTGTGATGGTAGAGGATACTCTTAGACCCCAGCCTACTACTGGGTACCATAGAGCGTGGCAGGCCGAGCCATTCGACTTTCCTAATGAGTACATCACGGCCCCTTTCCCGGTAAAGACAGATGACCCTATCAGTACATATGCTATTGATAGAAATCTCCGATTCAGTCAGAGATACTCTAATAAGAAAAATGTTGTCTGATTGTAAATGGATCCATGGTCTATAGCAGCTGTAGTCGGACTTATTTTTGCCGGAAAAAAATTCAGTAGCGATGAAGATCCTGCCGGAAATAGAAATGAATTAAAGGGGGCTGATAAGCCCGGGGGTAACCTCTATAGAAATCCAAGAGATCACGCAGTAGATTTTATGGACCCTTTAAATGTTACGCCCGATATAGGTCGTCCTATTGGGGACATACGACTCAAGCCAAAAAATGAAATAGGGTCGCTCCAAGATGTTCGGCCTCAACTTCCATTTGGGATGCCCGTTTATACAGCATATAATCGCGAGAATATATCCAACAAAATGAACAACTTGAACCCAGGTGGTATGCCTGTACACGTAGGACCGGGTCTAGGAGTAGGTTCAAACGTATCGGCTGTCGGTGGGTTCCAGCAGTTTTTCCGCGTTTTGCCCAATAATCCAAATGATGAGCGTCTTATCCAACTCAAGGGAAATATGGGTGGTCCCGTGAATGCAGTTGTAAAGAATGGAGGAACAGTCATAGGAGAACTTACACAGTTTCCTTCAAAGACATATACACATGACCCAGTACAATCGAGAGCCGGGGGTCAAGGTGGAGCTTTGACGGGCCCAGAGTCTCGTCCGGAGTTTACCAAGACTTCCCGTACCACAATCAGGCAAGAGACTGGGAGCCGCGAAGGTGACAATCTCGAGTTTGGAGCAGCCCAGTATAATGTCTACCAGGCTTTTGGTGATATGGGCGGGTCACGTAAACTTGCGCGTAGTACTGATAATCGCAGTAACCCTGACAGAACAGCAACTGGTGGGAGAATGAACGTGACTGGGGATCCAGAAAGCAGAATTGGAGTTACATCAAATCTGCGTAGAGATTTACCTACTGACCCAATGGGGGCACCAGCACCTGGACCAGTTATACAGCAGAGATATGTCGATGCGATGTATTATGATCTCAACGAACTCAAGTCTCAGAAAAATCCTACAACCGAACGCCTTTCACTTGCAAAGGAGGTTCTTGTGAACAATCCGTACGCAATTTCTCTGAGTACATAAAATGAAGCCAGCTGCAGTCGGAGTCATTGTTGCCATCACCGTCTACGCACTTACAAAAGACTGGAAAGTCACCCTAATTGTGACGATTGTTCACATGTTGGCTCACTTTGAAATACCACCCGACTTTAATATAAAAAGACCAAAAATAATAAACAAAAGACCGATGTATTGATTCGGCTTATTTAATTTTTCACCCAAAATTAAATATGCTGCTATGGACTCCAAAAGGGCCGAAGCTCCGTCCCACATACCATTTACGTAAAGAACATTACCTGTTTTAAGGCATTTTATCAGGAAATAAATGACCGCAATGTAACCAGCTGATCCAGCTAAAAAGTTACCCGGACCACCCACTCGAGCGAAATCTTTGTATTTAAAGTCCCCGAATATTTCAGCCATACTCATTAGTAATATATTAGAAACACTCATCCTTGTTAAACGGGCCAGAAAATAATCTAGTTATTAATTAAACATGTCTGGTGGAATTACTCAGTTGGTCGCTACCGGCGTTCAGGACATGTACCTGTCAGGAACACCCGAGATTTCATTCTTCCGCAGTTCTTACAAACGGTATACCCACTTTGCATCAAATGTAGAACGTCAGCTCATTCAAGGTAACCCGAGTCCATCAGGAGTGTCAACTATCCGCTTCGAGAAGAAGGGAGATCTTCTCAGCCACGTGTACCTTACGGCTCTTGATACCAACGTAGCAAGCAACGTAAATGTAAACTGGTCTACTATCATTTCTAAGCTTGAACTCATGATTGGTGGGCAGATTATTGATACTCAGGATTTCACGTGGACTTCAAATATCGAGCCAGTTTACGGCGCACAGACTTTTAGCAACAGGACCTCCAAGAAAGACCAGGCTTCATCAGTCTTCTTCCCTCTCAAGTTCTTCTTCTGCAAGGATTGGCAGAACGCCCTTCCCCTTGTTGCTCTCCAGTACCACGATGTTGAGATCCGCATCACATGGGCAAATCCAAGTGCAGGTGATCAGTATGCAGTCTGGACTCGCTTCATCTATCTCGACAAGGATGAGCGCGAATGGTTCGCCAAGCAGAAACATGATATGCTCATTCAGCAGGTGACTCGCGTCCCTATGTCAGACAAGAGCTCTTATGAGTTTGCTCTTTCTCAGCCCATCAAGTACATTGCTTTCGAGTCTAATGCTTACTCAACTGTGTACAACACAAGCTTGCCCCTCGTAAATACTTCAACGACCTTACAGGTCCTTGTAAACCCCGGAACTCAGCCGACTTACCTCAATTTACAGGCACTCACCTCAGTTTTCCAGGGTCCAACATACATCTCAGCAGTATCGGGTAACGACGTGACATTCTCTTATGCTTCTCAGACAGCCGTCCCGGTCCCACAGGGCCAGATGATCGACCTGGGTCTCGTGACATTGCAGGCTACTGGTACTATAGCATCCGGGGCTACTTCAGCAACATTGACTTTCCCAGGCAACTTGACTACCATATATGGTCCAAACTTCTACAAGACAACTTCCGGAGGAGCTCTTATTGCTCTCACTGGAACTTCGACCCCTTCGGCTTTCGTGCCCGGAACTGCCACATACAATGCAACATCTAACCTTACTTCATTCGCAATGACGTGGACAACTGCCACAAATGCAGCTTTCACAAACCCCTTGGTTACATTCGTACCCGTTGGGTTCACGCCTTTGGCCTCCACCGGTGCAGGAACGAGCGCTTCTGCCACCGCTATAACAATCCCATACACTGGAACCACCCTCACGGTCGGTCAGCAGGTCGCATTGCCTCAAATTGTGGGACAGGCAACTGTCGTGTCTGCAGTGGCTTCGATCAGTTTCACTCTTTCGTTCGTTTCCCAGACAACTCCGAGCGTACCTTCTGGACAGGAATTCGTCGTCTACGCCCCCAACATTTTCACTGACACTGCTTACACCCCAGTCAGTCTCAACCAGGGATCAGCAGCCGCCTCTTACATGCAGTTCAAGATGCAGATTAACGGTAACGATATCGGTGAGTCTCGTCACTTGCCCCACTGGCAGGATATTAACCAGTATTACTTGTCACCATTTGGATATGATTCAGCAAATCCAAATAATGTGGTCATAATTCCTTTTTGCTTGGACACTTCCAAGCTTCAGCCGACCGGTACTCTGAACTTCAGCCGTATCGATACTTTCCGCCTGGTGACTCCAGTCCAGACAAATTTCCAGCAGATGTCACGCTTTGGTGCTGGTTCTTACTTCTATGCAGTAAACTACAACATTCTGAGAATCCAGAATGGCATGGCTGGTATTCTCTACTCCAGCTGAGGAGGTCGCATACCACATGCACCTGATAGCATTGCAACATCGGCAACACTTTCAATTTCGGCTCCGTATGGTTCTTGGTGGGTCGAAGGTACCATGGGAGGGGGCATCTTCACGAGCAAGAGAATAAGTAACAAAATTGCAAGGAGCATAAACACAATCTTCATTTTATATTATCTACGATTATAATTAGGGATGGAAACAAGGCATAAAGCCATTGCGATACCTATGTATTTTATAAAAGGAGAACCCCATTTTTTAGTTGTTCACGACAGGAGATTTAGAGAATGGACATTTGTAACGGGTGGATGTCGTAAAAGAGAAGTTTACAATCCACTTAAATGTGCTCTTCGTGAACTCGAAGAAGAGACGAGAGGAGTCGTCAATATAACAAAGGGATCTTATTCATATTATAGGTTTACGTTTAGAGACGAACTTGAGGTAGACAATGTGTACCACGTATACGTCATTGAGTTCCCAATGTCTCTCCCGGATCAAGAAAAAATCATAAATAAATTTAACATAAATAAGGAACTCATGGACAAGAATCAGATTCGATTTAAAAAACAGTATGACGAAAATGATTTTCTCGACTTTGATACTATAAATGGTATGAAGGGTCGTACAAATGTATGGAAAATGATAAATAACTTTGTTCTTACGAGTTCAGATTTTCATACAGCTATTCACTCTAGAAAGAGAACCATGTTTAATTTAAAAAAATAAGGGGCCTATACAGAAGAGGCTACCATGTCCAAGAATTTCTTGGTGGGCCGTAAATCTGGGCCCAGTACCCACGTGTTATTAGATGGAGGTATACTAAACGTTCCGTGGGATCAGAATAAAAATTTCTACAATGCATACGTATCTGACATATTACACGGTAAACGCCTATGCATTGCGGAGAAGAGACTCAAACGATTTAAATTTTTTTTAGATGTTGATTTTTACTCAAAGGATGAAACTGAGTGTTTAGATTACCCAAAGTTTACAGAAGAATTATCAAGAATAGTGAATGAGGGTGAGTGTCTCGTAGCAGTAGCGAGGCCCCGGGATGTTCCAGAAAAGGGTACCAAGTACGGAATACATCTGATATGGCCAGGTACTGTAGTAACATTCCCAAAGGCACAATCTATTCGACTAAAAGTCCTAAGAGAACTTGGGGACGAATGGATACAGGCTATAGATGGAATAACTTCGGCCCTACGAATGTTATGGTCTTTCAAAGATGAACCAGGTAGTACATATTATGTTCCATTTGGTAAAGTTATCCAGGGGTCTTTTATAAAGTTCGAAGACCCAAAACCGACCCCAGAATTTATAGAAATGTTTACGATACAAGTGCCTGTAAACGGATCTCCAGATGAAGAAGACAGAGATGGTCTCGAGGCGAGTGAGGGTCTCGAGAGATTTATATGTGAAAATATTCGGGTCCTAAAAATAACCAAAGTTGCAAAATGCAAGGACAAGGTAAATTGGTTTATAGGAACAGATTCACGGTACTGTGAGAACATAAAAGGTCAGCACCGGTCGAATCACGCTTGGTATTGTCTCAGCCCTAATGGTATACTTTCACAAAGATGCCTCGATGAAAATTGTAAACAATTCAAGGGTCGAAAATATAAAGTACCGCATATTCTAGTACCAAAGGATGTTCATCTGGTTGATACTCCTAATTGTAGTTTGCATGATTATTTTCCAGACGGATGGAGTAAAGAAAAACTTTTGGCGCCTTGATAAATTTTCAGGTCTCGCCCCGGATCTTTATAAACGCGCAAAAGATGGGGACCTCGATGCTCTAAGAGATCTTGCCTTGTATGTCCCTGAAGATTTGAAAGATGAATATGTTGAAGCTTTTAAAGAAACGATGAATGAAATTAATTAAAGATGGCAACTGCGACAACCAGATCTGGGAGAGTAGTAAAGAAACCTGAGCGTTATTCTCCAGTTGAGAATGTGACTGACGATTTCACGGATGATGAGTACGATTCAGACGATCCGAACGGAGAAGACGAAGATGATATACCCGAAGACGATGAGGACGCAGAAGATGATGACTCAGAGGGTAGCCTGGTCGATTTTATAGATGACGAAGAAGAAGACGAAGATTCGGAAATAGAAGAAGAGGAAAAAAATCCAAGTGAAGTATAAATGATTAAAAGAGTTCATAGAATAAGTTATTTTCGTTCAGATGGAACATATGTCAAGCCTACTACAATGCGTGTGAAGACCTCGAAAGTCATACCTGCGTTAAAGTCAGGTGGTCTTCGTCGTTATGGATACAATGTTAAAAGTTCTCTCAAAGAGCGTCGTAATGCTCTACTGAGGGCACTTATTAGGGGCCAGTCTAAAACTACTTTGATTCGTCGCCTTGGAGCTATATCTCTTCTTACTAAGAGAACTCATCCTACATCATCTATGAGATACCGGATGGATCAACATTGGCTTTCTAAGATATAACAGGTCTTGGTAATAGGGTTGATGACTGAGATGGCATCGGTGACATTTTGGGAGACGAAAAAAAGGTTGAAGACGATGGGATTTCTGGTGATGGGAAAAAGCTTGAATACAGTGGGTTCTGCTTCATAAGGGCCATAATTTCAGGTGATGATGTTGTAGTAGTTTCCATTACTGGACTCTGGACAGGGACTGGGAAAAAGGGTGAGGTACCGGGAACTTTTGGTACGTTAGGGACATTCAAGTCTAATATTGGAGGTTCGACCCCTTCAATATCAGACTCTCCTAAAAATTCTGGTAATAAATTGAACCCTTCAATTGGATATGCAAGTGCGTTTACATTGACAGGAACGGCGTTTGCAGGACTCACATCTCTGTACTTCCCTGATGTATAATCAAGAGCTCCCTGATCTTTTCCAACCATTGGATAATTTCTTTGGTTTACGGCCCCTTCCAGGTCTGTTAAAATTACTGTATTACCCTGGCCAAGTTCTAAAGGTGATGCTTGTGTAGACCTGAAACCGGCTTCATCTACAGCTCTCGTAGACTCCAACGAACTCTCTTTCATCCGTGCCTGAAATTCTCCTTGGGTTTCCGGAGATCGGAATAAATTGGTCATATAATCAGGGTACGGAGAAGTTGGTGCTTCTTGCGCAGGCGAATCCGGACCGAACCCAGATTTTTTATGCAACTGGAGCATCAGAAACAGGGCCACTACCACCAGAAGAATTATTTGCATCTTCATTCTCCTTTACCTGTTTATCAATATTTTCTTTTGCGCGACGCTCAATCTCTTCGTTCACCTTCTGGTCAGCAATTGCGACCAACTCCTGTACAGACTTATCCGGGAATTCCTTACGAAGCTCCTCTACAATCTCGGCTGGGTGAGGAATTGGCGGAACATCGGGCTTTGTATAGAACTTTGAATTCTCATCGCTCGGGCTAATATACGGAGTATCACTTCCAGGGAGGGGAGTAGCCATCATATCACGCTTGCGCTTCTCGAACATGGCCGCAGCCATACGCTGATTCTCACGATACTTTGTCATAATCTCCTCGAGCCTCTCGTTAGAATAGTGAACATCCTCTATATGATCGCGATCCGGTGGAACCAAGAGCCACTTGTACATGTCTACCACATAAATATCGAAAGTAGCATCCTCCTTCTGAAGACGCTTTGCATGACGCTCTGCATCATCTCGAGTAGGAAAAGCCCCACGAAGCTTAATCCCAAACTTATCAGTCTTCTGGGGACAATCTGGACCAACTATGGAGATGCAAGCGTACAGCTGCCCGGGCACAGTAAGGTAATCCTGCTCAAGACTATCCATTTCTATTATACTCTGGAATAAAAACTTTAAGCTATTGTGGTCTAAAGAATAGAATCAAATATATATCATGAGGAGAACAAATAACGATATCAAAAGGGAGTTTTTACAAAAATGGGTCCCAAAAGGTTCGAAAATTCTAGATGCTGGTTGTGGACAGGGAGGTGATATACATAAGTGGTACGCTCTTGGTGTTGAATATACTGGTTTCGATCCCAGTCCAATAGCTATACAAGAGGCTCGTAGAAGGGCCCGTGCAATGGACTGGGTCACAGAACCAAAATTCATAGTGGGTCTCGTTCAGGATGCTCCAAACGAACAATTTGATGTCGTGTGCTACAACTTTTCATTTCAGTACCAGGATCCAAATAGTTATTCAGAAATAGTCCGACGTCTCAAACCTGGTGGATTACTTTTGGGAATTGTACCAGACCCTGAAAGATTTAGCGAGGCTTCAAAAAATGGAATACACATTTTTGAAGGTTCGGATTCAGGAAAAATAGGAGTATACATATCAGGCACTCCCTATTATGAAAAAGGTCCGGTTGAAGAACCAGTGGTTACCAGGGAACAAGTAACATCAGCTCTTGGACTCGTGCCGATTCTATGGGGAGAATCATTTTCAATATATTCCAAATTTGTTTTTAGGCGCTAGTACTAGGAGAGAAGATGATAAAATCTATACTGGTATGGGCTCTTGTTTTTCTAGTAGTACTTATATTGATGTTCAATAGAGAAGATCCGCTCCTAAGGGAAATTAAAAAGAGGTACAATAAATTTGCGGACCATCTGCGATTCAATGAAAAGTACAGTAATCTTTGTAAAGAAAGATCAATAATTACTGGACTCAAGAAAAAGTCAGACACTATTGCTTATAATATAAACAAGGGCTACGAAATATATATAGCTATTGATAATGAAAGTGACATAAACTCGGCCATGTACGTCCTTATTCATGAATTAGCCCATTCGACTGTTCCAGAATATGATCACTCATCGCATTTTTGGGACAATTTTAAAGAACTTAGACAGATAGCTTCAAACATTGGAATATATGAACCAATAAGGGAATCGAGATACTGTGGCCAGACTATAAAGGACTCACTTCTTTAGGAACCTCATTGCAAAGAAGAAGAGGATAGCGGCAATCACAGCAGTTGCAAGGCTTCCGTTCATACCCTGTGGATTTGGTACCATTGAAGCTATACGGGACTGAACTATAGAAGATGTTGAAAGTGCAGCAACTATACCAGCAATTGCGGCTATATACTGTTCGTCAGTGAGATTAAAAGGATTTGGTGCCTTGGATTTTTTCACTGGGGTACTTTCACCTGGTGCGAGACCAGTTACTCGTCCAGAAGTTACGTTAGTATATATAGAATCATTCTGCATTGTTGGCTCGGGTCCAACAAGATCCTCAATCGAGCTCGTAAATTCCATCATTTGAGATTCGCCGAGTTTTTTTTCCTCTATAAGAATCTCAGTTGGTGGCTCCTGTGGTTTTGTTATAATCTGCGAAATATCAGAAGTCCCTGAGAAATCCATCGTCTCCATTTAAAAGAAGCTCCGAAAGTTTAGGGACCTATTTTAGCACAGTTGGACTTGGGCTTGGGCACGGTGTTGCCCTATTGAGAACATTTGCCTTTTGGATAATATTAGATATCAAACTAAATATAATTATACTCCATAATACAAAAATTACAAGTACAGAAAACTTTAGTCCATTATTTTTAGTAGGATCGGATACATTTAAAGCATACCCTGAAATTACCAATACTATAGACAGAATTATGGCTAAAACTTTTTTAATAAATAAAACTAAATCATTACCAGCTTGAAATGAACATTTATCTTTGTCGGAAAGATAATAACACTTGCCATTTTCATAATACTGTTGACTACAATTTCCACCCATTTTACTATTTACAAAGAAATTAGAAGGCTGACGCTTTATCCAATTAAGCTACGCGGCCCAGTGGGCACTTAGACGACCACGGTGGGGGTCGAACCCACGGTCTTCAGCTGGTCTTCTTTTTCTTTGTAGATACTATAATGGACCCTGAGATTTGGGGACCTCCTGCATGGGTTTTTATATTTTCAATCATTGACCAGATGCCAGATGGAAATCCACCCGATGGGTACATTCTTTTTTTTCAGAGCTTGACTGACGTTTTGCCTTGCGGAATATGCAAGAGACACTACAGGAGATACTGTATGGAAAATCCAATCCCTATACACTCCCGCGAGGCTACCCGTCAATGGGCACAGAACCTGCGATCCCAGATCAGAGCCCGTAAGAAACAAGGATTTTTTGAGAAGATTGCACATCTCCTCCCCTGAGCCTCAAAACGAGGTGTAAAGTTGACTCCTTCTGGATATTATAGTCAGACATTGTACGATCGTCTTCAAGCTGTTTTCCAGCAAAAATAAGACGTTGTTGATCGGGTGGAATTCCCTCCTTGTCTTGGATTTTAGCTTTTACACCCGAAATCGTATCACTTGCTTCAACTTCCAAGGTGATTGTCTTACCGGTAAGAGTCTTGACAAAAATTTGCATTCTTCCTTGTCTTATTCTAGGCTCCTCTTTTTAATTGGTTCCAAAACCCGCGATTCTTGAGTTCTGTCACCAGTAATTCCTTTGATTCTCGTGTCGGAAAGTAAGCCTGAACAAATTCCTTCAGGAGGGTCTTGTATGGGAAAAGTTGGATGTACTCTTCGACCAACTTCGGATCCATCATCCTGTTTTTTCTCGAGTTTTTTTATTTCAGGGTCTGGTAGATGAGTCCCAGAGTCGCTTTCATATCAGCAAACTTTGGTGGATACGAACTTTCTTGCAGGCCCTTTAAGACCCAAACAATCCCATGTGACTTTATTTACTTTACTGATGCAAAAGTGACTGACCCGAATGGATGGACAATAGATAATACTCCGTGGCATGAAACGATTGAGACCCCAAAAGGACTCAGAAACTCTCTTGAGAATAACAAACATACGAACAATATTGTAAAATTTTACAAACAAAACTTTCAGACAATTCCCATCCTCAAGGACTATGAAATGGTTATATGGATAGATGGGTCCATTGAAATCTCGAGCGAAACCGTAGCTGAAAAATGTCTAGGGAATTCACTAGTAACATGGATACACAATAATACTCTCGATAATGAGGTCCGGGCCTCACACATATCAAAGTATATTTCAACATATTGGAATGGTCAGGAACAACCGTACCAAGATATAGACGAGCAGTATGATGCCTACAAGGCCGATGGGTGTCCAAATTTTGATCATGTGTTTATAACTTGTTTTATTGCTTTCGATAACAAAGACCCTAAAGTCACAGAGTTTCTCGAGCACTGGTACTATCAGAATCTCAGATACACGAATGCGGACCAAATTGGGTTCGTATATTCACTTTACAAGACGGGCATAAATTTACTTGAGCTAGAGGCGGAAGATTCTTGCTCACAAACAGACTTTTATATCAAGAGACCACATGATGGTACCAAAAAAAATGGGGCCCTGACGGTTATAGAAGACCCTTTTGTTATTTTAAAGAGCCGGAATCAACCCGAGGGATCATATTACCTTACAGTTGGTCATGACCTAAACGTTATTCAGCACTTTAGGAGTTTTTTGGGACCCACCGATGAGGTGTATCATTTGGCAGACACATCTAATCTACTGGCTTTAATCAAGAAACAAAGTGAGAAATTCGTATCTGTTCTTTGTATGATAAATATACGGGACCAAGAATCTATAGATTTTATAGCGTGCGTGACCGATAAGAGAACTGAGGTCCTTGTCATTACTTTTTGATAACAGAGACGACACTCGTCTTTTTGGTCAATTGGGCATTTTGAGTCGGGTTAGGCTTGTAGTGCTTCTGATGATACTTCCACATAGCCTCTGATCCGACCCTGAAATTCTTTCGTATAGGTGCCTTGTAATAAAACACACAATCTTCGAGCTTATTTGATTTGCTCGTGTTATCCAGTACGAGACACTCATAGTTTTCAGTACAGGCTGACATGACCTGGTTAAAAATTTCAAAGGATGGAAAAACCCCAAAGAATGCTTTGTACAGTCTTTCCCTGTTTTGAATCACATTCTCACGAAGAATAAACACGTAATCAACATTCGCCCTGAGGTCCGGACTCAAATCCATACAATACTGCATGGTTAACAAAAAGAAAATCTTCCAGTGGCGGCCGTTCATGAAACACTGACGAATGCACGTATCCTTCATGAAGCCTTTATTGTACATACAGTCGTCTAGAAGTATAAAAGCCGGTGAGTCTTTACCTTCTGAAATGAGGCGCTTCTGACGATCTATTACCTTTTCTATAGTTTCCCTCGAATAATCTCCGTAGATAAAGAGTTCTGGGACAAAATTACGGTAATAGTGATTCCCATCCTCGGTTGCTGACATGACAACTCCAACAGGTATATCCTTTTTGTGGTACAACAAGTCAGTCACGAGTGTACTTTTTCCTGTACCACGCTTCCCTATGACTACGCAGACCTTGTCTGTACCGACCTTCGTTGGATCGAATTTCCTTAATTGGATATTAGTAGTCATCCCTTCTCTAGTGTAAGAAGCTTTCTTTTTTTTCACGGAATAACTCAGATGAGTGTGTATCTTGCAACTCGAGGAAAACAGGATTATTTTTTAACAGAGCGTCCCGAATTTACTTTTTTCCAAAAAACATATGAGCGTGATGTACAACATGAAAATACAATTTCAAATGTTCCTTTTGATTCTGGAGGGGGAACTATAGCTACTATTCCCGCAAATGGAGATTACGTGGCCGAGATTACTCTTAAAGTTACCCTTCCGGCTCTTAACCCACAAACCAACTATTGGACATTTCTAGGAACTCCACCCAGTGGTAAAGTTACATTTTACCAAAATAGTTCAGATACTGCAGTTAGTAACATAAATTCTTCAAATTATCTTTCATATGTTTCACCCGCCGGAAACTTTTTATTCAATTTTACCAAAGGAAATTCGCAACAGCCTTTGACGGATAATTCATTTGTTATAGCAGTAAATTCTACGGGTACTAATTATTATACAATTGGTCTCGATCTTAACATAAGTAAGAATAACGCAAGTCCTGTGGCTACTGGTTTATCTACCTCATATGCATACATGACCCTGAGTAAGGATGGTTCATACTTGTACATATCTGATTACTATAATGGAAACATTATCAGAGTAACAACTTCTGAAATGACCGTAAACACCTCGTTTTATACTGGTCTGGATAGCCCATCAAGTTTATCAATAGATAATAATGGTAATTTATATGTTTTGTGTGGTTACTACACCAAAACAGTAGAAGTAATAGATACAATACCTTTGGTCCCTACAAAGACAACTATAAATTTGCCTAATCCATTTGCATATCTTTTATCTGTAGATTTTGCGGGTAATTATATCTATTTGTTATACGGCAATAATGGGTTAACGAGAATAGACACTCTTACACAAGAGATAATAGAGTACTTTAATTCAAATATAGAAAATGACTACGTGAATGATATGCAAATTGATTCATCTGGTATTTTGTACCTGGCTTATTACTATAGGGGGTCTATTAGTACAGTTTCTACGCAAACAGGAGAGGTCACTCCTAATTACGTTATAGGGTTGTCGTATCCTGCTTCTATTTCTATAATGGCTAATGGAACTTTGTACATACTTGAATGGAATTTTTTAAATTATTTTACCATAGTTGGCTCAGTTTCAGTGCCTATAGATTTTATTATTTTTGACAATACACAAATTGCAAATTATTATGGGTTTACTGATCTACAACAATTACTCGGAGGTTATTACCGGTATTCTTTACCAGAACCGAGTTCAAGTTTTACGAGTACACGTTACTTGGACGAATGCGGTTGGGCTCGTTTAGTAACAAATGAACTTATGAAAAACCCTGGAGAAATGGTAACAAGTCCAGATGGAACTTTAGTGTACTTTGTGGATTCAGAAAATTCAACCTTAAGGAAAATGGATACCTCGAGTCCATATGCAGTAACTACTATAGCCGGTACACCTGGTAAAACTGGTAACTTGGACGGACCTGGTACAACCGCAACCTTTTTTAAACCACAAGGTCTTACAATGAATCCAAACGGATTACCATTTTTATATATGGCTGATACCCAAAATTCCACTATCAGGCGTATATTTACAGCTTCTCCATATACAGTTGATACTATAGCCGGATCTCCTGGAGTATCTGGATCTACAGATGATCCTTTTGGTTACAATGCCAGATTCAATTATCTTCAGGCCCTTACGATACTTCCAAATGGGCAGTATATATATGTAGCAGATTCGCAAAACTTTACTATTCGCAGAGTAGGTACAAACGGAAACTACCCTGTAATTACTATTGCTGGAAAAGCAGGTCAATCTGGGTACATAGATCATGTCAATGGAACGTCAGCATTGTTCAATTACCCCCAGGCACTCGTTTGTAGTCCAGATGGCCTATTCCTGTACGTAGCAGATACTCAAAACTTTGTTATACGGAAGGTAAGCACAACTGGAACTTATACAGTGACTACAATTGCAGGAACTGCTGGAATAATTGGTACAGACGACGGAGACGGTGCTAGTGCCCGATTCAATCTCGTTCAGTCTCTCGCTCTCAGTGCAGATGGAAGTATATTATACATAGGAGATTCGAATGTGGTCCGAAAGATGATAACTGTTCCACCTTACACAGTAACTACTCTAGCAGGGACGCAAACATCTACCGGTTCTGTTGATGGTAATGGGACTAATGCTACATTCAATAAAATGCAAGGCATGGCAATGTCAAAATCTGGAACTGTAGTATACCTAAGTGATACCGGAAATAGTATATTACGGCAAGTAACTACTTCAAGTCCATATACAGTAACGACTCTGGCAGGTAGTCCTTTTACGACTGGATCGGATGATACTGGTATAAATACGTACCCAGATGACACAATGTATTATTATATAAATTCTATAAGTTTGTCTGTTGGAAAACAAATTATTCAACAATTACCGGGCGGATATCTCAAAATGAAAAAGGATATTTCAAATACATACAAGAATAGACCAATTCTAAAACTTCTCGAAGGTGACACAAATACTTCATCCAGTGATCGGGTCTACTATTTGAAAACGGGTCTCATCAATAACATACCTATGCACTTGCTTGCTAATCAAGATGTTCAGGTCATCGTAGACACTAAAATACAACAAAAATCTCTTATAATTGACTATGTTTCTTTTGGGTCTACAAACCTTCCTGCCCAATATACTTTGATAGTACCGCAAGTTCAAACATTTCACGGGAGCGGACTTCTAGATATCAAAAGTCCAATTACGAAGTTAATGTCAGATAGCCCCTACGAATTCAGTATAAATGGAGAAAAACTCTTTGACTCTGACACAAGTAACGTTTCTCAGATTGATAACCTATTAAATGTTACTACAGGGTACATAAATGTTTTTAGGGGCCCAATGAACATGAGTCGTATAAGAAATAAAGCTATAACCATTAAGAATACTCCAGTATTTGACTCGACCTCAAACACGTGGAGTTTACCAGGTTCAAATATATGGTCAGAGACTTTCAACGTTCTTAAAATAGAAAACGGCCTCTCTGGTCTATTATTCGAGTCTTCGTTTTATAGCTTCGGCGCACCTTCATCATATTTAATTTCCTAGAATTAGATAGAGAAGGCATGGATTTGCCAAGAACATGTAGTCAATCTATAAAGGTGAATTTTCCGCACAAAATTTTTTTAGGATCTGAATACGTAGTTACTCTTCCGAAATCAGGCGACATGATCACATCGGTCCGTCTGGTACTTGGTTTACCAACAGTAAACACCCTACAAGAACAAATAATAAACAAAGCTGAATTCCTTGTAGGTGACAATATTCTCGAAAGCATAACTGGAGATTTTTTACAAATACTAAATGATTATGGGACGAGTTTAGAAAAGAGAACCGTGTACCAGAATAATTTAAATGGCCCCCTAGTTACTTTGGAAATACCATTTTCAATTGTAAAGGCGGGGTATCACATGGTCACTGTACCAAGTATCCGAATTAGTTTCACACAAGGAATAACTAACGCAGAATTATACGGGTACCTTCTTGTGGATTATTCTCTTATAGAAGATCCGGTGAAGACTACATTTACCCAACGAGTCACGCAGAATCAGAACCTAAGAGGAGTTTTTAATGGAGCAACTCTCGTTAAATTTGATACGTCATTTGTAGGACCAGTGTACCACTTATTTTTTACTGCAAAGGTTGCTGGCAAATATGTTGACTACATCAATAATGTCCGTTTGGTGGCTGATGGCCAAGAACGATTTAATCTCAATAAACAGTACCTCAAATATGTAGAGCCCCTCAAGACCTTCAAGAGTGTAGCTTCGCAACCCATTCCGTATTATTCTTTTTGTCTAGATACCGATACGCCATCCGGGTCAATGAATTTTTCGAGGATAGACACCCAAAGATTCGAGATTGAATTATTGCCAAATACTGACCAGGTACAAATTGATATATGGGCCCAGAGTCACAATTTCGTGTACTTTAATTCTTCAAATGTATTGCCCATTTTTGATTCCCATGAACTGGTACTTGCGAGCTCACAAGACCAGACTCTGACTGTTTTACCCGATCTTCCAGTTACGGTTTCTTATAGGTACTATGTAAATTCTATCTCTATTTTTTATTATACAGAGTTTGACATAACAGTTACACCTCTCGTTGTATCAATATACCCAGATAATCCTAGTATCGTTTATTCTTCCGGTGTGATAACAATCAATAATATATTCACAGATACGTACATAATTACTTCCTTTTCTGCGCCAGGGTACAATACTGTAAGTTGTGCGATTACCGTACAAGTTCCAATTTCATCGTCTTCTTATTCGTACTCTCCGGGAGGAGGGTTAGGAGTTGAAAGTTTTACACAACTCTCTAGTTTGAATGTAAAGACTGACCAGACAGTAAATTTATTTATAGATGGGTACCAAAGAGGAGCTGGGAGTACTAATGCGGTAGGTTACTTCAACGGTACGATTTTTTTAAATACAAACATCATAGACATAACTATCAGTTATGTATTATTGGCGGATTCTTATGGTATGAAAAATATAGTTACTTCATCTGTTATCGATTATGACG
>JGI24890J29729_1000542_pt1 | contig 22877 bp, 36 predicted proteins | sample FreactcultureFD7_FD_29729 | JGI IMG/M metagenome (IMG submission 29729)
CTGTAAGCAGTTTCAATAGGTTTCCATTCAGTCATCTTTTTCTAACGCATGGAAATAGGCTTCATCATTCCAATCAGCCTCCAACTGTTCGTTATGAAGATCACATATCCTTTCGGCAATTTGCATTGGGTTCGCGTATCCCGGTGTGATCCATAAAACAATTTCAGGTGGCCTGTATTCATCCATTGATTCAAGCGCAATACCAACCGCATTTGTCCAAGGTTGAAGTTTTTCAGACATAACAGTTGGTAAAACATACCATTTTAAGTCAAGGGGATGTACAATCATTTCATTCTCCTACAAATCCGCAAAAACCTACTTCTAAACTATCGTAATATTCTATTAGTTCTTTGTCTTCGTCGTAAACAGGTAGTTGATACCACCCCCACGCCATACACCTTGGGCCAATACACGCCTTACCAATGATTTGACCTCTTATTGATATTTCTTGCCCGCCTATACCCATGGGACAAACCATCTTTTCTACTTCATTTATTTCAACGTACATATTCGCCTCCTATATTGGATCATTATCCATAAAAAACCTTTGCCAATGTTCTGCTAAATCAAGATTATCTGCTACAAAACCGTAAGTAGTCAGCTTCCGTGCCAACAAAATTAACCAAAGGGCGATCATATTTTGCATTATTGTTCCAATGCTTCCGCAGCTATATCTTTTGCATCACATACGTACTGCGCTTTATAAACTTTTATTAACGCATCGCGCAATTTTGCATTTTGTAACCGTAAACGTGTCAATTCTGACACTGTAATATCATCTGCATGACGATCTGTCGGCTTATACGGGCCAAGCCAACGAATTTCTGCCATTTCCTTCTTGGATCGGAAACCAGTCATTTTGCCTTCTCCTTATCCCACGAAAATTTTGGCAATGTCACTTTTGGCTTTTCATTGCTAAATGTCTTACGAATTTTTTCTATCCGTAACTCATCACGTACTTTTTTAGGCAATTGACACTTTTTAGCATTTGGCTTTTTATCAACCATGCACATCCCCTTCATAAGCCAAAATCAAATATATTGAAAAATAAGTGTTTGGCAACCGCATTTTTATGTTGACCAAATCATACAAAGATCATACAACAATATTGCGCGGTCACGAACCGCCTCACCGTAGGAGACAGACATGAATAATTTTATCCCAGCCCAAGACCTTTACGCCCTTAATGATCAGCAGCTTGCCGATGAGATTGGCCGATTGGACATTATGTATAAAGCCTACCGCGATGCGTTAGATGCGGCCAAATCCGAATTTAAGGTGCGCGATATTGCCGAATGCCACGGGGAAACCTTTACCGTAGCCGTTCGTTCTGATGTTCGCTGGACCTTGGATACCAAAGCCGTCAAAGCTGAAATGGGCGAAGACTGGTACACAGAAAGAAGTAAAATTCAGGCTGTTGCAACAGTTAGCATAAAAGCAAACAAAGGTTTGGTTGCCCAGACGGTGGCGGCATGAACATCTTGAAGAAATGGGTGCGGGGTCGGTGGTTACGCCAGCCCCGCGTCCGAACAACTTTAATTTATAACCGCAGAATCGTGCATTCTTCGCCCGATATTCTGATTTCATTGGTATCATAAAATGGCCACAACAGCTGAAAAATTATCATTAGCCTTTGAATTACCCCGCACTTTGGGGCTGGCTTTGGCTTTGCTTTATGAAGAAAAAACGGTTTCCCGTAGCTATTTTTTAACAAAAATGTCGGGATGGAGCCGGAAAGGTGAAGTTACCCGCCATTCCGTAGATCGGGTAATTAACCGATTAAGAAATCATTTACGCCCTTATGGTATCTATGTTGAGACCAATTATAGCATTGGTTTTTCCCTGCCAAAGGAAAGCTATGAAATCGTAGGCGACGCTATTTACGAATATGATCTACATTACGGGAGACGCGATAATGATGTTAGACACCGAAACCCTGAATCTGATGAAAGAATTCTCAAAACTAGCCCCTGACAATCCTTCAGACATGCCGTGTTATTACGTTAATCTGCCGCTTTGGAATGTATTTTTAAGACTAGAGCAGCTTCCAAACTATGTAATAGCATATAAACCATTGAATAATAACCCTATTTTTACGGAGAAAGACGTTGTGCGTACGGTCGACACTTATTTCGGGTTCCCAGAAAAACACCATAAAGGTGCGCCGGGAAGATAATTTAATAGCCAGTTTGCAATCTGAATTAAAAGCATCTCAAATGCGAAGTGATTTTTTTTCAGAACAGCTAGTACGGGTATCCGATGAATATCGCGCCCAAATTAAAAAGTTAGAAAAACATATAAAAAATCTGACAAAGGAGCAGGAAAATGGATGAAGCATTACGACACGAAGTTGCCGTTTGGATGGCCGTCGGATGGGTTTGTGTCTGGTTTGGATATATGATTCAACTGTTCTTTGAGTTGCGCCAAGAAGTTAAAGAAGAAAAAAGAAAAACTGATTTGACAAATTCATACAATCATCATACAACATAATTAATACTGCAATCGTAGGAGATCTTCATGGCAGACTTTTTTGGAACTTTCCTAATGACATGTGAAGAAATTGAAATGGCAGATGATTTTGGAAAGCCCATTTGGGTCGACGCTATCTATGAAATTGAATACGCAGCCACGCAAGGACATCCCGGTGAAGCGGATGATCGGGATGACCAAGACTACAAATTTGGGGCTATAATTCATCTTTTTATCACGGATGAAGGTGGCCAAGAAATTATTGTGGCACAAACAAGCGGTTTTATTGACCGGTTACAGGATGCAATTGACAAAAAGTACGCTTCACAGATCGTTGAGAAGATATGGGACGACGCATACAACAGTTGGTAAGCCCAAAGGAGGCTAAAATGCTATGCAAAGAATGCGGTGGTGATGGTTGGAAAACAGTGGCTTCTAGTAACAACGCGGTCACAATTATGTGTATAGTATGCGACGGGACGGGTGTAGCCCACCCCAATCCCGAAAATATTGTACATACAGAAAACCGAAACCCGGCTTTTTGGGCATATGCCGAAGCCGCCATGAATGGAGACACCAATGCTGTTGAGCGCCACAGGGACCATTGAGTTTGACATTGAAGACTTTGCTGTGAAAACCGAAGATGGTGTTTTCTACGCGAATGGCACAGCCAAAATTTCTTATGAAGCCGCAGTCAGTGAAGAATTAGACGGTGACATGGATATTTCATGGGATTTTGATTCCATTGATGAATTGACTTTCACATCGGAAGACGAAGACGTCATTGGAGAAGCAGAAGGTGACGCAACTGATGAGCGCGTCAAATCGTTGGTTAAAAACCTAATGGAAGCCTTAATTCTGTATAAGGCTGACGAAATTGAAGAAATCATTGATTACGATTTCTAATGTAAACAGGCTATGAGCCAATGAGGGTCGCGTTATTCGCGGCCCTTTTCTATGTCTGACGACGCAATAACAAACGATGGTGGGAAGGTATTGATCTGAAACGCCTTAAATGCCGACCCGTCATTGTTGTTAATATCTTTTATGCCGACTGTTATCAAACCCGACATAGCGTCCCTTACCGTGGTACGGAAAACCGACAAATCCAAAATGTACCACGGGTTAATTTTTCCATTTATCGTTTCAAATCCATAGAACAGCCAATCGGCGTGACCTGCCATAATCTTTTGAAATTCTGTAAGCGATCCACCGCCAGCAGTTGCCCTAATAGTAAATTCATTAGCGAAGTTAGCATATCTGCTATCCCTCATCCTAACTGCGATACGAAGGCTTTTGGCTTCAAGCACCAAATCAGTGGCTTGTGTTCTATCTTCTTCCAACGTAGATGGCCGCAAAATATACCGCCCCAAGATGGATCGGACTTCAGGCATGAATTTCTGAGATTTTTCAAATAAAAATTTCTGTTTCGGTGTCATCTATTGCTTCCTTAATGCGTCATTCCAATCTTTGTGGGGCCATTCTGGTAAGGACACCACAATAGTTTCATACTGATTCGTAAATGCTAATCGTTCCGCCAACGTATAGCTTGCCTTTTGGCCAACGAAATTATGATCATTATCCGAAAATATCCAAATTTCTTTGGAGTTTACCGGCGGCACCCACTTCCTTACCCCGTTAGCATTAATCGCTGACCAAACTGGCATTTGATGTATGATACTGGCTGAAATCGCCGTTTCTACCCCTTCAGCAATACCCATACGTTTGGCACTAGGTTGCAGCCTAATTGCACTGCCGTCTGGAAGCGATCCTGACATTACCTGTTTTTGTATTTGCACATTAGCTTTTTCGCCATTTTTTGTAAGCCAAGTCAGGTGAATATTAGCGGCCCGATCATCTATTCCGGCAATTTTACTAACCATAACCGGGCATTCTTCTTTCAATTCCGCATTATACAAAACATTTTCCCGGATGGCGTTTGATTCATAATGTCTGCCTAATCTGTCTAAAAGATACAAATCTACAAAGCCGTATTTCTCAGGGCGCCAAGATTCCTTCCAAATTTTTTCTTGACGTTCTTTGGCGGCTCTTTCATCAACTTTATAGGTAACACTTGGTGTTGGCTTTAATGACATCGCTAATTTTCTTATGGTTGCAGCTACTACGTTAAATGGTTCTTTAGTTCTTTTAATAATAAGGTCAAACCCGTCACCTGCCCCGCAGTGATTGCATATCCAACTACCCTCCCCGTTTTTATCATCAAACCTAAACCGGTCCGTACCAGCGCAGATAGGGCATGGGCCGTGTTTATTCCTCAAGAACCGCGAATCAATGCCATAATGCTCAAGCAGTGGCCGCCATTTGTGCCGCGCGATTTCCATAGTTGGCGTAAATTTTTTGGTCGACAACCCGCTCATTGACCTTCTCCTGCTTCGCTTTCATCATCGCCTTTGCAATATTCATATGTCTAATCCAGCTTAAAGTGGCTGGAGATGGCGGCAAAGGACTACCACGACCCGCTGGTCCTACGCCAAATTTCCTACGATACGCATGGTAGGCCCAACCTTGTTTATAACCCTTTTGTTGGCAATAGCCCAACAATTCTGCGTAAAATTGCGCCTTCTCACTTTGCGTCCAACTAGACGATTTCCGTTTCCCATCCCGGATGATTTCATTTAATTCTCCGACAGCACTGTAAATATTGTCTTTTGGATCAGGCTTATGTCCGCAATTAGGGCATTCAAAAACCCGCATTGGTTTAATAAACTTGCATTTAGAGCATTCTTTGGGAAGCCTTTCAGCCTTAACGGTGGCCCTTTTACCCTTCTTTTCACCAGAATCTAAGGTATCGTGATGCAAGTCCGTGACAAAGCCAAGACGCAATGTGGTATCAGAATGATCTAAAATCAGGCATTCTTTTTTACCTTCCGCCGTTCTCAACCCACGCCCAATAATTTGCGTGTACAATATTTCTGATTTTGTCGGGCGGGCCAATATGATGCAACGAACATCCCAGTCAACGCCCGTGGTAAGGGTTCCAACATTACATACTATTTGTATGTTGCCGTTGTTGAAATCAGTCGCTATTTGACGGCGTTCTGCAAAATCGGTGTACGCATCTTGGTACGCTGTTTTTACGCCAGCTGCCTCAAATTGTTTTTGTATGTTTTTCGCGTGAACGCGGTCGACACCAAAGCACAATGTTGGCAGCCCATTGGCTTTCTCCAACCATGTGCTTACGATGTCGCCNATCAATGTCGGTTTATCCATCGCCTTTGAAAGCGATTTAGTTTCGTAATCTCCCGCTACCGTTTTTACGCCGCCCAAATCAGGATGATCAGCAGCAAAGCAGCGGAAATTTGAAAGATGTCCAGCATCAATCAATTCCTGTGTTGTCGTTCCNATAATAAGACTTTGGTATAATTTCCCCATTCCCTTCTGCCATGGAGTAGCAGAAAGGCCGATAAACGGGATATTTTGCCATGCAGGGTTATTAAACCATTTATGATAGAAAGCAAACATTACATGGGCTTCATCTATAATTACCAAGTCAGCCGGTGGTATTTCACGCCGCATTAGGGTTTGTATTGATGCGACCTGTACAGGTTNCCGTACATCTGTAAGTTCGTGTGTAGCTTGAATAACGCCAACGTCCCAAATGCCGTTTTCTTCAAACCGTTTTACCGTTTGATCCACTAAGCTAATAGCCGGTACGCAAAATATTACACGGCTTCCTTTTGCACGTGCCATATTAACGATTTGTGCTGCCATAACGGTTTTGCCCGCACCAGTAGGTAACTGCATACAGATTCGTTTTACTCCGGTCCGCATTTCTGCCCGAAGATCATTTAACGCTTTTANCTGATAATCGCGTAACTCAGACTGCATTTTCCATCCCTTCTTCTACTACGTAAAAAGGAGCGGGGCGCGCTCAAAGCAGCAGCCCCGCCTAAGTTTTCCTGTTTGTAACGGGAGGTTCAATCAAACAGGCATGACTGCTATAGGTCAACCTAACAGCCAACGCATTTACCATACAAAAATTTTAGCTGTTGGGCAATTCAATTTTCTGACATATAAAGACATTATAAGTTCACATGAGGAGAACGATGTAATGCCAGCAAAACCGTTGCCAGATGAAGTACTTATAGAAACTTTACGTATGTATGAAGCCGCCGGGTTCAACGTTAACGGTGGTTCAAGATTAGCCGGAATACCCAGAAAAACATTTGAAAATCGTTTTGCAAGTGCAAGAATTCGGTTCCCAAATGGAATTTCAGAAAAAATAAAACAACAAGCTACTTGGACTTATGAGCGAATGAAGGTCATTGAAGAGCCTTCTTCTGTATGGATAATTGGTTCCGATTTGCATCTTTGGACAAATGAACCAACACCAATTTTTCAAGCATTTTGCAAATTAGCCAAAAAATTAAAAGTCACCGGAATCGTAATGAATGGCGATGTAATTGATGGCGCACGAATCAGTCGTCATGGGTCTACCGTTGGAAGCCAAAGGCCAAAAATTGATAAAGAAATTGAAACGGCACAACAATGGTTTCGGAAATTGCCATTTGCAAAATATCGTCTGTGGACGTTAGGAAATCATGATCTTCGTTTGGATAATTATTTAGCCAACCAAGCATCCGAATTAGAAGAATATGCAGGACGATTGCATACACGGTTCCCAGAATGGGATTTTGCTTATGCTTTTGACATTAACGGAACCGAAGTGCGTCATCGGTTTAGATCAGGCATTCATGCCGGATGGAACAATACCCTACATAGCGGCGTTAATGTTGTGACCGGCCATACCCATCAATTGCAATTAACTGCCATGCGGGATAGGCGCGGGACCCGTTGGGGTGTTGAAACCGGCACTATGGCCGACCCCAAAGGGCCACAATTTGAGTATGCTGAAGGTCAATCTAGCCGCGCACATATGGGATTTGTTGTGCTGACTTTTGACGAAGATAGCGAAATGATGCCGCCAGAATTATGCGAAATGGTTCGCGGAAGGCCGGTATTTCGCGGGTCTTATGTCGATATTGACTGAAGTTCTGGATAGCGCTGCACGCCATGAATTACCGATGTGTGGTCTACTTTCATAATTCGGCCAATCCGATTGTATGAAAAATTCAGTTCTTTATGCGCCCGGTAATATAATTCAAAACGACAAGCCACAAAATGTGGTTTCCGGCACGGTTTCATAAGGTCCGCTGGATTAATTTCATGCTTGTCAGTTACCTCCCTCATTAACCGCATAAAGGATGGCGTTGCGTGTTCAAGCATAACAAGAACACCGGCTTCAGGAGTAACCTGAATAATGGTTTTTTCTGATTTAAGTATTGGTTTTTCAGGATATTCCGCCGGAGGAATAACGCCTGTAGGTCCGCTTACCCCATATAATTTCCGTTTTACAGCCGCATAACGCGCCTTTAATTGCGAAACATAGCGGGAATCTCCGTCCACCATTCCGTCTCCTGCTGTTCTAAAGGATATATCTTAACCACCATCGGTGGTCCAAAATCAACCCATTCGGCTACAATAGCCCTACAAAAATTATCGTCACTAACAATCCCTGTCCGTACCAGTAGGTCACTAGTAGCTTTTAAGAGATTATCCAAGTCTCTTCTTCTTTTATCCGGTCTTTTAGCTACTACCTGTAATATATAATCCCTTGGTACGGACTCTTTAGTTTGAGTCTTAATCATCCAAGAACATTCTTCTAACCATTGTTTATATATATTAGTTTTATATACACGCCCGCGACCCGCCCGAAAAATGGCGTTAGCTGACGGTGCTAGTGGAAGTTCCAGCCGGATCACTTTTTTTACGTCCCATAGTTAAATTTGTTTCCATCTTAATTTGACTATTGGGGAAAGTCCAACATTCGCCCCCGTCATTCAAGAAACATATCCACAATAGGTGGTGTTCAGGACCATAATCCAACACAAAATGTGCCAAGGATGGCCCTTTTGGGGTAATTAATGGTAGTGGCGGGTCAAGTTGTAGGATCATTTTTCACCTGTTGACATTAGATTTTGCCCATGGTTCATAGATTTCACGCAGGAGATAGGGCATGAGATTGAAGATTACCAACGCACCAACGATTAACTCATTACGCTTTTTTATGACGGAAATAAAGGAAATCCAAAATATGACCTATCGGTTTGAAGCGTTGAAACAGCGTATAGAAGTCATTTTAAACCACTATCCTGAATTAAAAGAAGATGAAGATTTNAGAATGGATACCCTTGAAGGTGCAACCGATCTTAAAGATGTACTTCAACGCGCTGCTTTAAATGTTCTGATTTATAGCGAAGAAACTGAAAGTTGTGGGAAAACGATTTCACGATTAATGGGCAGAAAAGAAAGATTTAAAAAGCGAACCGAATTTTACCGTCAAGTAATACAAGAATTAATGGAAATGGCAGATTTGAAAAAAATGGCGTTGCCAGAAGCAACAATCACAATTCAAAATGCGCCACCAAAAGTTGTCATTACAGACGAAGAAAAACTTCCTGACGAAGTAATGAAAGTAAGTGTTTCTATTGACAAAGTTAAATTAAAAGAAATGCTAAAGGAAGGGCCGGTAGATGGGGCGGAACTATCTAACGGCGGCACAATGCTAGTAATACGGTAGGAGAAACAAATGACCAAAATGATTGCTCAAGCACTTAGCAATGTCATGGCGAAAGTGTCTTATATACAAAAAACAGGCCATAATAAGTTTCATGGCTACAAATATGTAAGCGAATCCGATTTGCTTGAAAAGTTGCGCCCAGCAATGACGGAGGAAGGATTGGTTTTGATACCGTCTTATCATTCGTCTCATTCGGACCCCGCAAGCGGTAACATAGATGTAATTATTGCTTATACGCTTATACATAAAAGCGGGGAAGTTTGGCCCGAAAAAATCATGGCTATTGGGTGTGGCAATGACCGTGCCAAGAATGGATTGATTGGCGACAAAGGTGTTTATAAAGCCATTACTGGGGCAAATAAGTATCTTTTGTTTAAGTTATTCCAAATTGAAACGGGTGACGATCCTGAACGCGACGAAACACCAGTTGCTGTTTCTCCTCCTAAAGTAGCTGATTTACCATTTAATAATGGCACGGCGGAAGAAGTTGATGCTTATATGTCTTTAGCAATACCAGCGATTGCTGCGGCAAGAAGTTCTGATGATTTAAAAAAATGGTGGAAGGAAGAAGCCGACCGTCGGTTTAAATATGGCATTACTGAATACACAGAAGAATACAAAACGCTTCAGGAAAAAATCAAAGAAAGAATTACCGAATTAAAAAAAGGTAATAAACCATGAAAACCACGGAAGAATGGAAGCGTATTTTAGATGAAATATCTAAAGGAATGGAAAACATTCGCGAAGAATTAATCAGTGAGCAAGATAAAGCTGCCGCTGAATTGGATTACAATACAAAACTTAAAATTGTAGCTTGGGTTTTTCGCAAAATTGTTGAACATGCACGGGAAGGCGGATCATATCGTTACTTGATCTATGATCGGCTTGGATTTGAGCCGGATGCTTATGCAGTTTTGTATGAAGCCGGTGGAATGGAAATATCTAATAATTTTGACCTTATGGATCATAAGTAGGAGAAGAAAATGGAAAATAAATATGGTGATGGCGGTCTCATTTATAAAAATGAACGCAAAACAGAAGATTGGCACGCGGATTATTCTGGCACCTTAACGATTGAAGGCAAAGAATATTTCATTGGCTTAACAATCAAACAAGGGCAACGCGGTAAATTTATGGCTGCTAAGGTTCGCCCCAAATCAGGCGCCGCTACATCTGTTGCTAAACCAGCCCAAAAGGTTGTATTAGAAGATGAGCTAGATGACGGTATTCCGTGGTGAGGTAAAATATGGACGAAGCCGACAAGTGGGACGTTCTCACATATAGAACAGACAGGCGCGGGAAAACCCGGCATACAAACATCGGCTTTGCAAAACGCGGAAAAGGTGAAGTGATCAATATTAAACTTGAATCACTTCCTATTCCAAATGAACATGGCGAAGTATGGGTAACTTTGGTCCCTTTTAATCCAGAATATGCAGAAGATAATGCCGAAGCTTATTACAGATGAAATGATCGAATCAGCGTTGCAGTATCTATCAACTGCATCCGAACCAACGGCAGCAAGCCGGGCAATGAGACTACGAAAAGAATTTTCCCGCAAACGAATCAGGGCCAAACTAATTCTGGAAGCACCTGAAAAAACAGCCGGTTTGCGTGAAGCATGGGCAGAAGCCCACCCAGCATATGAACGGGCATGTGAAGAGGAGATAGAAGCAGTAGAAGCAGATGAATTTTACCGAAGTGAACGTAGTAAAGCCGATATTATTGTTGAAGCTTGGCGATCTGAACAAGCTAATCAACGCGCCGGAAGCAACTTTAGATGATTGAAGATGTAGGAACGACAAAGCGCGGCAACTTATCTACCCGCCGCAAACTAGCCATATGGGAACGTGAACACGGTAAATGTATGATTTGCAGCATTAAGCTGACAACCGGACAATTTATTTTTGAACACGTTCGTCCTTTAGAACTAGGTGGTTCCGATACCGACGATAATATCCGGTTAACATGTAAACCATGTGCAACGGAGAAAACAAAAGTTGATCATTCAACAGCTGCTAAAGCGAAAAGAAAAAAGTCCGCCAGTCTTGGACTTAAGGAATCTAAATCCCCCCTTCCATTTGGAAAAGGAAGTCCTTGGAAGCGAAAACTTGATGGAACCATTGTTAAAAGGTGACGAAATGAACCATAGAAAAGTATTAGATAGTGCATTAGCTGCAATTACAGAACGGGGCGAAAGCTACGGCCCGATCTACGAATCGTTTGATCGCGTAGCAAAAATTTCAACGATTATGCTTGGTAAGGAAATTACATCTTATGACGCGTCAATCATTATGATGGCTGTTAAGATGAGCCGTCTAGCCTATGATCGCACCCATGAGGATTCATGGATTGACCTTGCAGCCTATACATCCTTTGCCGGTGATATGTCCGTACCAGAACGGGATCGCAAGCCCGATTTTGTAGACGGGTTTGCCAAGAATGTAGATAGCCTTGTGACCCGCCTACGGGCTGAACAATCGGCTTAAATTACCTTCTTAGCCAAACTAAGCGCATGAGCGATAGTATCGTCTGGTAAAGACAACATTCTTTCAGTCTCATCAGCCAATAGATTCTTGATCCGGGCGCTTTCCCGGATCAATTTATTTACCTTTTGATCAATATGATTAACGCGGCCACCGGATTTACGGCCTTCCCTGATTTGCTGTTCTGCAACCGGCAAAGCAATACGTCCCGCAACATTAGCTAAAGCATTGCCAAGGCGCGACCAACCGTTAGGGTTCGGATTATTTAACAAAGCTTGCATAAGGACAGGGTTTCCGGCGGCCTCCTGCAATTTTCTTATGGCTTCTTCGCGTGTACCGCCAAATACCCAATCGTTAGCCNTATTAAANANTGCAGGCACAATTCGTTTACCGGCGCCTAAGAAAGATAAAGCACCACCGACTGGGCTTGCCCCAGCAATATGGGTTGCGCTTTCTAGTGCATGACCTGCCAATGCGCCAATAACGCTATCAGAAATGGCACCCGTCGCGCGACCGTAAAGAAGCGTAAACATATTATTATCTATAAGATTATTTAATGTTTCGCTTGGCACTAATTTCGCATTACCAATTTTTGAAAGGGCTTTAGCAGAATTGTGTAATGCGTTCACATATTCCTGTTGATTAGGGTCAGGGAACACCTTTCCAATCATATCAGGATGCGCATCTAAAAAATTTGCCAACATTTTAGGATTATTTTTTTCATTAATTTTTGCAAATGAGTCAGCAAATTGGCGTATTTGAGATTGTTCGTCACTTTCACCCGCACGTTGGGCAATGGCAGCTAACCGATCACTTAGACCGGNAACTTCATTAATCATGGCAGCATTTTTAGGATCGCTCATAAAGCTATTAACATTGTCCGGCGTAATATCAATTTTTTCACCGTTTTTGGTAAGTTTACCAACCATCCAATCAGATACGTTTTTATCTGCCTGATCCCCAAAAACATTGCGTAATTCCCGCAAATTATTAGGGCCAGCTGCACCAGAATATAATTTATCTAATGTTACTTCTGGCGATATTTTTTCATTATCAACCATGTTTGATAAGAAACCATCACCAAAAGTATCATAGTATTGTTTTGTAGCAGCACGGGCTTTGTTCCATGCTTCGATTTCACCATAAGTGTTTCCAAACCGAATATTGTTTGGATTTGAAAGAATATCACCAACTTTGTTAGCAAATCCGTATAGGGCTGGTGCATCAACCACATTAGGTGAAGTATAAGCCTTACGTGCTTGTGCTAATGCCAATGACCGCAAATCTTGAAATTCGCTAAATGGAACCTGCGATCCTTCCATATTTGATATATTGTCCAAAATTTTAGTAATTTCGGCAGGAAAAGCAGATTGTTTAGCCTGAGAAAGATTGTCTAAATAATCTTTTAATTCTGCAACAGACTTATTCTTATAGACACCTGCAGATTGTAATTGTGGGTCTTTCCATGCTGCTTTGGCTTGATCATCTAACTTTTGATCTAAAGCCGTAATCATGTTTCTNACATTTATTGATGCTTCACCCTGTGGGTTTAGGCCAGACAAACCAAATGAAGTAGATACATCTAATGGTTTACCCACAGCAGAAGACGCTTGTTGTGCTGTTCTTTCAGCTTGAGCGGCCAAATTTTGGTCAGAAACTTCCATTTGATTGCGCAAGGCTTGTGCTTCAGGGGTATTTTCAAATTCCTTAATGCCTGTAACTTTTTGCGCCAATGCCTGTGCTTGTTTAGCGGCATCAGAAGCGCCTTTTACTTGTAATTCTTGAGCGGTCGTAGGTTGAACTTCCGGCACAAAAGCTGGCGGTGGAACTGCTAATGCTTTTTGTGCAACATCAGGTTGAACAAAAGATTCCCTTGCAACCTTACCAGCTAATTGGCTCCCCACTTCTTCAATGTTTTGCGGACTTCTAGCGCTTATCATAGCTGCAGGCCCAGCTACTGCAGCTCCTCCGCCAATACCACCTACAATTCTTGCAAAAGGTTCGTATTGACTTCCTTCCGTCGCCAATCCCGCAGCCTCACTGCCCGCACCAGAAACAAACTGTGTCAANGCGCGTTCAGCTGCACCACCGGGGCCAACTGCCGCCATTGGCAAAGCTTCTGTGCCAGCTTCAACAATTTTACCCGGAACAGTTTGTGGGCGCGGGGCCATTGGAACGCCCGATTGTTTAGCTAATTCCATCATGCCCGCGCTTGTCGGCAACGGTAAACCAGCAACTTTGCTGACGTAACCCTTACGTTCCGCTTCCGTCGGCGCTAATTGCTGCATTTCTGATACGGCTTGTTTGCCTTTTTCATATGTCCCTTCAGGCAAAATTCCCATTTTTTCGCCTGCGTACATGCCGCCTAATGTAGCGCCCCCGACTAAGGTTTCGGGCAAATTTAACAAAGATTCAACAATACCCGGTGCTTGAATTACACCGCGTTCGGCGCCGCTTACCGCTCCCCGCGAAATGTCCGTAGTTAAGCTAGGAGGGGCATTCCGTTGACTAGGAAGAACAAAATCTGGGCCTGCTGTTTCACCAGTAGGTTTAACTTTTTCTTGCAAACTTGGCAGAATGAAATCAGGCGTATCCGATGATGTTCCGGCCATCTTATTGCCCCAAAACTAAATTTGAAACGCCTTGTCCATAATGACTATCAAATGTTTTTATGGCTTTTGAAGGGTCTTTATTTTGGACAACGTATTCGCGCAATGCTTTGGCATCTGACGGATCAACCGTGGAAAGAATAGCACGTTAGCGTACATTTCTGGCGGATTTAATTTTGTAAATAATTGTTCGGCACCATTTAAATGACCAAATTTAGCTGCGTAATCTTCATTAAACGCAGTTCTATTTTGTTCATATACAGAAGCCTGACGTAAGCCAGCCGTAATTCGTTTATATCCCAATGCGGAATTTTCTGCACCGGGATTAGCTTGAACAGATTGTTGAACAATGAAACCGGGTTCGTGCCCGCCAATCGACCGGCTAAGTTCCGCGCCAAGCCTAAATCTATCTTTGGTAAGGGTTTCAATTGCAGCCACAGAACTTGGGTCAAAAAGGTCAGACCCACCAAGAGAACGCAAAACCGTATTGGCGCTTTTTGCAAACTCACCGCGTTCAGTCGCATAAGAACCTTGCGCAAGCGGTCCTGTTTTCGGCAGATTATCAATCTGCTGGTCCATTTCATCTAAACGATATTGTTGTGCAAACGCAGCTTTAGACTTATCACGCTGCGCTGCTAAATCTCTAGCAGCATTTGCGGCCTCTTCTTTCTGCATGGTTGGATTCATTTGTATATTAAATTGTTGATCCGGCATGTATCCGTCGGGAACTTTAGTTGGATCAACAATTTTTGTATCTGCAGGCGCCGGTGTGGAAGATGTAACAGGCGGAGCATTCCCAGCAATAGAAGGTGCGGATGCCGGATCAGCCGAACCCGGCTTTGTAGGAATATCTTCTGGTTTTACACCAGCAATAGGATTCATTTTTTCATCAGTGAGACGTATTGGTGTCGCATATGGGTCGCGGTTATTATTAAGAACAAAGCCATAACCCGGCACCCATACCTTCGAATACATGCCAGAAATAGTGGCTTGTGCCCGTGCTTGAAGTTCTGGAACTTCTGCTTGAACTTTTTGCCCCTCATAACCAACGCGCTGTTGTTCCTGCTGCAATTTGGCTTGTGCAAGAGCATTCTCACGGGCCAATTGCTGTTGATTTTGATAATTAGCAATACCGGCAACACCACCTTCACCAATAGCTGAACCAAAGTATGGTGACTTAGATGCCATCATGCCCAAAAACCCTGCCAGCAAAGATTGCTTCACATTTGGATCAAGGTCACGTCCCATTATGTTTTCTAAAATAGTGCGCTGGTCTGCTGCACCCAAACCTTGCTTTTGCGCTGGCGCGGTTTCTGCGGAACCATATGCTTTATTAAACTGTTGAATATAATCTGGAACCGTAGTTCCGGTAACATCAGACGCATTACCAGCTTGCGCCATGGGTTTACCACTAAACCACATTGAAGCCACGTCTTGCGGGCTATTACCTTGCCCTAAATACTGCGCAATTTTGCCACGGGTTACAGCTTTTTGAGCATTTGGATTTTTTAGATATTCATCTGGCGTCATTGAAGTGCCAAGAATTTCTTTTGTCCAATTAGGAATATTGGCACCCATGACCTGCGAATAGCCATAAGCACGGTCACGGTTTTCGCCCGTTAGTGGTCCCAAAGCATTAGAATTATGCCCAGATTCAATTTTCCCTAGCGCGTAATCAATTTGACTGACTTGATCTGGCGTTGTGTCTGAATCATCTGCAAAACCAAAACTGCCGCCGCCGACAACATTACCTGCGGTTCCATCATGATGTTCACGGTAACCAACTAAGCCGCCCCGCGCAAAACCCGGTTCATTACCCGTGGCAAACCCATAGCTTCCACCCGTACCAGACAGGATATTTCCAATATTACCCAACCCGCCCGTTCCAGACCGTTTTGTCTGCAACAATTGCTTTAAGAAATCATCGGNAGATGTGTCTTGCTGCATATTTGGAGCATTTGGAATAGTGCTTTTACCAACAGGAATTTGCGTTGATGGTATATAACCACGAACATTAGCGTATGGCGTTCTATTGGTTTGACCATATGGAATCATACCGATTCCGGGATTAGCTTTGCCATACAATTGCTGAATAAGATCAGTTAATTCAGAACTATCAACGCTTCCACCGGTCGGATATGCTTGCCTTTCCATACTTGGGACAACACCCCCGCCCATAGATGCTAAACCACCCAAAGNAAAATGGCCGCGCTTTGCCGCATCCGCTGTGGCGACATCATAATTAACCGTACGAATGCCTTCCGGCGTTTTGCTGACGGCTTCTGGCTTATGATGTTCTGTTTCTGCAGCGTTCAAACCAATGTGGGTCGTTGGGCTACCTTTATAATTAAACTTATAGATGTTTTGGCCGTCAAATGTTTTACCGACAGGCTCCATATTGTCTTTCATCCGTGGGTCGGAAATAAGTGACAATGCACCTAAACCACCAAAGATTTGCGAAGCCACATTTGGTCCCGGCTGCGTTGATGTAGAAGTGCCGCCCGTACCAGCGCCAATACCTTCAATGATATTAGCCAAATACTGAGTTGATTGAAATGGATAGGCTTGTTGTTGTTGGAATTGACCCTGCAATGCAGAATTAAGCGCCTGCTGGTAAGCCTGCTGTTGCGCTCCCGCAGCCAACTGCGCCTGTGCGCCTTGCAAAGCGGCAGTCTGGGCTTGTGTGCCAAGACCAGCAAGTGCCTGACCGCTGCCAAGCCCCATACCATACAGACCTTGGCCTAAAGCAGCCTGTTGTTGCGCGGCAGACAATCCTTGGCCAAATAGCTGTTGACCTAATGCAGCTTGTTGTTGCGCTGTACCTAATTGTTGGCCGTAACCTTGTTGTCCAATTGCGCCCAATTGTCCTGCCGAAGCCGCTTGTGCCGCGCGGTTGGCTTGTTGCGCTGCAAGATTTACCCCTTGCTGCTGCCCAAATAAATTTTGCGCGTTTAGATAGCCACCTTGCAAAAGATTTTGTAGCGTTTGACCGGCAGACAAATTCTGCTGATTTGCCAATTCCGCTTGCGCAATACCCGCACGGTCGCCCCCAAAAGCGCCTTGGCTAATAGCATTACCCTGCAATGCAGAACGCTGTTGAGCCTGCTGGTTTTGCATTTGCGCCATTGTCGCATTTACGACGTCATTCATATAGGGCGACATATATTGCTGAATAGCTTCAGGCGTATATTGTTGTGGGGTAATTGCACCCGCCGACCCAAGGGACAGATTGGTCGCGATATTTTGATAAGGCTGCGCTACATTTAAAGCGTTTTGATAGCCGTACTGGGCTTGCTGCTGGAGCGGCATTGCAGCGTTGAAGCCGCCCTGTAGCGATCCGGTAGCAGCATTATAATATGGCATAGCGGCTCCAAGGCCACCTTGCACATTTTGCATACCTTGATAGATGCCGGGAAGCGCCGCGCCAACGGAGGCATTAACATTACTGATGCCCGCTTCTTGGGTTGGAGACAACGGCGCAACTAATTGCCCACCATAAGGCGTATATGGCGTTGCGGCGGCTTGTTTTGCCAAACCAACAACATCCATATAGTTTTGCATCATCGCAGGCGTAGGAGAATACGATGAAGTTGATTGCGTTGATCCTGACCCACCACTCATCGCGGTCTCCAAAAATAAAAGTTACTCCTTTTCATCTACCACATCTTGACCCGTTTTGGCACCCCATAGGAAAAATGCCCCTACAGGCGTTCCCAATCTCTTCTCATACATACGTACTTTAGCACTAGTTCTGTCATTTGACAAAACCCCAATCATAAGGGGCATACCAAGTTCAGTAGCGCATTTTTTTGCAAATTCAATCAGTTTTGAGGCGCGACCGCCCCTAGCCGACCGGTAATCAGGATGAACAAACAAACTCATTTCTTCTAAAAATGGCTTGTCCGCATACCATAAACTAGAAACCCGAAGAAGAATACCGGCTTCTATTTTGTCTTTTGGTCCAATAACCCCAACAATACCACCTTCTTTAAACAAAGAAGGAATCATCATTTTGGCCACTTTATTTAAATCCATAGGATATATCCCGTTTTCTTCATTTACTAAACGGGCTAGTTCCATAATTCCGTCTAAATCCTCCGGTTTGGCAATTCTGACATGGACATTGTCCGCACCAGCATCAATCGCGCTTTGGTCCCGGTAATTTTTGGAGCGTCTGGATCGTTTTCTTACGGATTTGGTTGACGTATCCGTCAAGGATTGCGTGTCCGTCATCTATATTTCCTTCACCTATTTCTTGAACAATACGGGGAGATATAACATACTCCCCACCTGCCGCAACAATAGGTGTGCCTTTTACATCGGGGTTATTCTCATAAAATTTTTCATCGTCGCCAAATTGACGGTCTAAAATTCTAGCCCCGCCAAGGCTATTGCCTTCCGCCAAAGCCGATACTTCCGCTGCCGGTATGACATACGAACCCGACGGAACGTGCATAGGAAGATGATCTGTGCGGCCAGCAACCGGTGATGGTATAAAGCCAATATGGAATTTTGTAACCGGAGCATCGGTAGGGCTGGGCAACGGCACGCCGCCATGTTTTTTGCCGGAATGAGCAATATTAAGTGCGGCAGCCACGGCTTGATCATGTGGATGGCCCGAATGAACCATTTCATTTATGTTTTTGCTAATTGTTTTTTGAGATGATCCGTGAGTTAATGGCATTATGAATACCCCACCGAAATAATTGACCCAGTACCGGGAATAAATACCAGCCCCGTCGCGAACGGAATTTGTACTTGGTAAACGCCAAGCGTGTTTGGAACAGCATAAATACGATTACCTGATGTAGCAGATGTGCTATTAGTATCGTACAAATAGCCTTGCGTTGAACCTGCAACGATGACGCTGACGGTAGCAAGCCATCCAGATGATGTTTTAATTACTTTATTAGTTGAGATTTCTTTAGTTGAACTTGTACCATNATGATTGGTAAGCAAGTTTACATAAGAATTAATGGCAATGACGCCATTTTTTTGTGTAGTTAATATATCATCTAAACTAGCCACAATTAAAACNTTCCATCAGGTTGATACCGGTATTTAACGCCACCAAGACGCCAAAATGTCCCCGTATCATTAGATGACAACGAAAATGACATAAAACGCGCCCTAATTCGGCAAGATATGTATTCGGTGGATTGGGTCATCGGGAAAGTAATGGATGTTACTTGATTAGATGGCGACCCCGAATAATAACTTGTTGCCGGGGATGTGGCCGTATCTGTGGCATAATTGGTGTAATTAATGGTCAAATATACAGTGGCATTTTGATTGCCGCTATATGTTCCCCATTTCATGTCTGGCCAAATTTGGTCAATAAATACCAGATTGTCCGCTTCATTTAATTGAAAATAACCCGTTGAAAAAGATGGCTGCATACCGGTCGTTTGACCATTGTAAACAGCATCATTTCCAACTTCATGTTGGTAAATCCAATTATCCGAACCAGCGCCAATAGGTGGGCCAAGTACCGACTGGTCAATCCAAGCTGTGCGGCCCAATGTGCCAAAATCCCATTGGTCTACTGTCACATTATATTTGACATAGCTGTCATTTTCGGTGGACGAAGCCGATGGATAATACCATGTAATTTCATTAAACTGGCTATTAACCCCGCAGCATACTTTATACAAATATGCCGAATTGATGTTTTGGAATATAACATCAAAAATTGGGCAGTTAATGGCCTGTGGTCCAGAACCCATCATAACAAAAAATTGTTTTTGGCTCATCCAATAAATATTGTTTCCAAGCTGACCTACACAATGACGGCTAATGGCACCACAGTTCGACCCAATTTTATTAAATCCATACACTAATGGCGTGCCAACATACTGCATTGCCCAAAGATCAAGGTCAGTCCATAAAAGNCCCTGCTGCGGTCCTTGAATNCCCGCCACAATTTTAGAACCTGTAGGAATGCGGAACGAACCCGCTTGATTGGTTGCCGTTGCGTTCCAAGTTGTAAAATCGCCAACATCGCACCACCGAACCAATAAGGGATCGGCCTGCAAAGTAAACGATGAGCCATAGGCTATAATTTGGCGTTCAGGCATCGCAACAAATATGCCGCTACTTACCAACGGCGCATTCCCGCCAACATATTGGGCATTTTGNAGTTGCCCGTTTGGATCGTAATAATAAATTGCGCCACCTGCAGGACAGGCAACCAAATACGAACCAAAATTATCCAACGTCCAATCCGTTGCAGTGATTGGCGTTCCGGGCTGCGTTNTGCCAACGCCAACACCAAAGCCGCCCACGCCGTACCCGCCAACACCAAATCCCGTTGGTAATGCTTGCGGCCCTACGCCAATATAATATACCGATTGTGCGTTCCCACTATTTATAGCCGTTGGCCCAACAGATGATGTGGCCAAAGTAGATGCTGCAAAGGTAAATGTGTTAGNGGTTGGCGTGCTAATAACGGTGTACAATCCAGATAAAGTGATGCCANCAAGCGTGATAGGAACGCCAATATCAAATGCTGAACCTACTGAATAACCGTGGTTGTCAAAATAACCTGTTACAATTGACGAAGAACTAGTTGTTTGGAACGCATAAACGCCCACTAATTTAGCTGTACCTGTGCCAGTACCAACGCCTGTAGCATTAAATATAACGCCAACCGTATTTGCGGATGCCCCAATTAAAGTAAAATCAGTTGTCCCTACCNATACAATTTGATAAGTTTTTCCAACAACAAAAGAACCAGCTACTGTATTGGTTGACGTATTAGCTGATAACGTAGCCGTTGTTGATGCAAAAATTGTATACGTTGTTGATGCTACAGACTGTAAGGCATATGGCCCGTAAAGCGTTAATCCACCAACCGCCACGGGCGTGACAAAATTTACATAATCAAACGTTGATAAAGCAGGTGCGTTTGAATCAGTAATTGTTACAACATTTGAACCTGACGTAGTGACAAATACAGGGGCCGTATTGGTTGTTGTTGTTTCTGGCGTAATATCAATCAAATTACCGCTGGTAAGGACGTTGAGCGATGATTCTGCGCCAATTCCCAAATGGTTAACGGCGTTTAAATCTGACCAGCCTTTAAGCGCCCTAATTTTCGACGATATAGCAGAACGGTAATAATTGACCCAACCGCCCAGTTTTTGAGCAAGACCAAGGCCATTTCTTTCCTGCAAAAACCGAATCAATTGAGACGATGAATATGCAGCTTCGTTCAATACCGGGGTATTATTGGTCTCCACGCCGGGCTTTAAGCGGATTGTTGCGTGTGGCATGGATTACATCCGCGCTGGTGTTGCAGCAGGGGCCGAAGAATAGGATGTCCATGCCGCCGCTTCGTACTTCTTGCGGTTTTCTTCTATTAGGGCGCTTTGTTTAAGAACTTGGTATTGCGCTTCATATGTCTGCGCCATAGCCGGATCATCATTGATTCGCCCAAAGTTGCGTTGGAACGCCGAAATGTAGATCATAGAGGCCATAATAAACATATCTGGCAAATAAGTTGATATAAATGTCGTGGTATTTGTTGCCGAAAGTGGCGCAGAACGGACCGTACCAGTCAAACGAACAGCATAACTTGAACTAGGCGTTGGTCCAACAATCATATATTGGCTTGTATTACCCGTAGTATTAGTATCGCCACCATAGACAGCAAAATATTGTGGTAAGCCCTGCGTAGACCCTGAACCGTATACATTTTGTATAAATTCTTTCGTGACCGGTAATAATGGCGTTGAATTTCCTTGGCTATCCAACACCTCAAATGTTTGCGGAACGATAAATTGTGACGTTGGAAGAGTTAGCTGATTGCTACCAGCCGTAAAAGTATACGCCGTTGTGCTAATTTGGGTTGATAAAAAATCTAGATCGCGCTGCATACGAAGTTCAGCGTAATCAATCATTGATGGGATAATAATCGTAAAATTAGTGTCCGTTACCGGAACAACCGCCATAGTTGCAATTTGTTGTACATATGACGCATAGGTAAGGGACATGATAATTATACCATATTAAATGCCATGGTTTCTACTTCCGAAACACGGCGTGACCATCCACGGCCAAATGTACCATATGTGGGCAGACTTTGCAAAAAAGCTAATCTGGCTTCACATACTTTCGTAGCAACTTCACGGCTGTTTGCCGTTTCAAAAGCAGCAATTGTGGCTGGCCCAATTTTTCCGTCTGCCGTAACACCAAGTATCTGCTGCAAGGTTTTTGCTGCCCGCGCTGGCCCCGAATTGATTGCAAAATCAAGGACTGCATAATCTACCCCTGCCGGAAGATCGTCCCCGCTGATAGCGTCCCAATAACGGGCTTTATACAATGGCATTACGTCAAAAGGAGTTAACGCTTTAATATCTTCTCCAGTTACCGGGTGGCCCACCCACGATTCCCACGTAGCTTTTGTACAACCTAAATTTGTAACCCCGCCCGGATCAGCAGAATTATTAACATACCCACCTTCGTTTTTAAGAACTAAAGCAAAACATTGCTCCCAATTGTCTTTCATTTCCGCGCAACGCCTTGAATTTTCTCATATGTGCGAAGGACCGCCATGCCTAACATAGCGGTGACTAATTCCATAAGGGACGAATCAAGAATAGGCAGATCCTTCCATCCAAACCCAACGGCAAAGGGGCGCACCACATACTGATATGTGAGGCCAGCTGCGCCAACCCAACCAATAGCAGGGCGCCACCCACTGACGAAAAG
>JGI24890J29729_1000544_pt1 | contig 22852 bp, 31 predicted proteins | sample FreactcultureFD7_FD_29729 | JGI IMG/M metagenome (IMG submission 29729)
TCACCATCCGAATTGATCGAGATCGAGTTGATGTGGTACGCATGAGCGTTTGCGTAAACTTTTCTCGGTACGGCGGCGACGATCGTATCGTGATAAGTCATTCGAGGTAATCGGAGGTAAGGGATTGGTTGACCTGTTGAAGGGTCGGTCGAACCGTTTGAAGAACCTGAAGGACCGGAGAAAGGGGAGGAAGGAAGGCCGGGAACGGATTGAGTGAGAGGTGGAGGAGAAGGAGGTGGAGCGTTTGTTGCGGCTGCTGAACCGTTGTTTTCCGCTACAACTTTGAGGGATTTCTCAAACACTTTCCAGAGCTTGATCGTCTTGTCTATTTAAGCGGGATAACGCTAAAGATGATCAGTAAGACGACTCGAGAAAAGGTGTTCCGATTTCACTCGCAAGTGGTCACATCCTCTGGATGGGTAGCAATTTGAAGTAGAAAAAGACGCACCGTTTGTCGACAGTAAGAAGTGAGCAGCATTCTGTCTCTTGCACCACCGGATCTTGTTGATCTTTTCCTCAATCTCGAGAGATTTCAAGTAATCGAATTCGGGTTCATGAGATTGAAACTCTGTGTAAAACTTGTACTCGCACCCCTTCTTGGTTTCGTTGCGTTCGAACAAGACTACCCTTCCACCTTTGTCACCCGTCGCGAGGTAATCTCCAGTGTGATCGAATTCGACCGTGGCTATTGAGCAAGTAGAGACGACACAGTCAGTTNAAGCCGAGTCGAGTTGGGAGGATGAAAGAGAAAGATAGGNAGAGGGGCCGAAGGGAGAGAGAGAGGAAGAATGAGGAAGAATGAGGGGCAGGGAATTGTCGATGATGAATGAGAGCACCATCTTGAACTCTTTCTCTTTGGGAAAATGGATCGGATAGATCAAGCTTACAGATGATGTCTGCTTCTGTGATATCCTCTACTTCACCCTGTAGAATCGGAGAAGAGATGAGAGTGAGTTGACGTCGAACGAGACACATCATTTTGAGAGTGAGAAAAGAGGGGCAAGAGAATGGATTGCTTACCTTGTCACCAAAGCATTGTGCGAATCTCCAACCTGCATCATCTGCAGATGTTACTGTCGGAGTTGCCATGAGTCTCTAAATGAATTCAAAGGCGGGCTGGCTTGAATTCAAGATGGGGAAATGGAAGAGAGGTCAAAGGAGCTAGTCGAGGGCGATGATGAGATAGTAAAGGTTGATCTAGGTAGTATTCGAGTTTGATGGAGAGTGAAGTGCAAGTGATTGAAATTGAGGAGAACCAAACCAGCTCTCAACTCTTGCTATCACCTCACTTGACTCGCTTGGATCCCAGTTCGACTGCTTAGTCATCTATATAGACTACCATGGTCAGTCAAACTATCCTCTCTCATTTCCCTCTCGTTGCTCACTCTCTCTCTCTCTCTCTTTCGATTTAGTCTGCTTCACCTGCTCCACCTCAACAAGGATGGACTAAACATACTTCACCAGACGGCAGACCTTTCTGGTCAAAGAACGGTCAGTCAGTATGGGAGAAACCTTCAGAATTGAAAACTCCCGCAGAGAAAGAAATGGAAAACACTCCTTGGAAAGAGTATGAAACGGGAGGGAGAAAGTATTGGGTACATGAGAGGACAAAGGAAACTACTTGGAACGCTCCGAAAGAAATCGCAGGTAAGTCTCTGCCTCTCGTCGAAACTGAGATCAAGTTGATTCGAACGATCGTTCTCACTGTTTTTAGATATTATCGCTCGCTACAGGTGAGGAGTATATGTTGCAATAGTCTATATGACACACACTGACTATAATCTTGTCCTCCTTGCAGCAATCCTCCGACTGGACCAGCAGCAGGTTCACCTTCATTACCTCGCGCTCCCTCATTCGTCGCTTCGACTCCTCACCACCCTTCTGCCGGTTCTCCTCTCGCCGGATCCGACTCTCCCATGACTGCCCAAAGCGGTGCACTAGTCGCCGCAGGAGGCTATGGACTTCCCGCACGACCTGCAGGTCTCCCTCAAATTCCTACAGCTGCCGCACTCGCCGCTCCCGCACCCATCGTATTCGACACGCCTCAAGAAGCCGAAAAGGCATTCAAAGGAATGTTGAGAGATTTGGGAGTCAACTCGACGTGGACTTGGGAGATGGTCATGAAAGAAGCGATCACTGATCCTTTATACAAAGCTCTCAAGACGATCTCGGAACGAAAGACTGCGTTCGAGAGTTATGTGAGGGAGACCAAGGAGGAAGAGAAAGTCGAGAGGGAGAAGAGTTTGAACAAGTGTAGGAAAGAGTGGAACAAGGCTATGGAGAAGATTGGAGGTGGATTGGCATACGAGGATGGAGTCAAGAGTTGGTGGAGTTGGGAGAGGGGGAGGAAAGTCATGAGTGAGAAATGTCCTGAAGTGTGGAAAGGTCCGAGAAATGACGAAGAGAGGAAGATCTTGTTTGACGACTTCATTTCGAGTTTGAGGCAGAAAGAAGAGGTACGTCGTTACTCCTCTTTCCACTCTTTACTCGGTCGCGACTGACCGTCTGAGGTTTTTTCAGACTCGCAAACGAGAATTACGAGGCAAGAACATGGACAAATTGACCAAGATTCTTGAATCCCTCAATCTCGACCTCGCGGGACCTATTCGCTGGCAAGAGATCCGAGCGACTCTCTATCGTCACCCCGAATGGCACCGAGATCCCGAGCTACAGAGGATCGAACCGATCGACATGCTCACTGTCGTTGAAGACGAAGTGAGGCGCGCTGAGAAGGAACAGGCTGAACAGAGGCAGAGAGTCGCAGAAGAGAAGAGGCGACGAGCTAGGAAAGCTAGGGAAGACTTTGTTGTACGTTTCATATCCTGTACACCTCGTTTCACAAGGTCACCAGCTAAACAAGATAAGCTTCTTAGGCTCTCCTCGCGGAACTCGTCGCAGCCGATCAAATCAGTTCCGGAACGAGTTGGAAATCCGTCTACCCACTCATTGATTCCGATCCTCGCTACCTCAATCTCCTCGGTACACCCGGATCGACTCCTCTCGATTTGTTTTGGGATGTAGTCGACGAACTCGATGTTCGAGCTGAACAAGACGAACAGGTTGTCGAGTACGTAGCAAAGGAGAGGAATGTCAAGGTTGACGAGGAGATGAAGGAGGAAGAGTTTATCAAGCTTTTGGAAGGTGATGAGAGGATCGAAAGTATGGATCTCAAGGCTATCAAATCTACTTTCGAAAAGGTGAGTCGTCTGTGCTGTCCCGCTTCTTGATTCATGTTGCTGATGTCTTCTCCAATCATGGCAACAGCTCCGCTATCGAGCGATCAGGAGTGCTAAAGAAGAACGTCGTCGAGCGGAAAAGAAACTACGAATCATGATTGACGATCTTCGCTACGCCTTTAAGAAAGTTGATCCTCCCGTCGACCTCGATGCTAGCTATGAAGATGTAAGTCTGCCTTTCCTCTCGCCTTCTGCTGGAAGCCTCCAAGCTGAACTCATTGGTTTGCTTTTTGCACAGGTTGTTCCTCTCGTAAAAGATACCCCCGAGTACGCCGCTCTCCAAGATAACGACGAAGCTCGCAAGACTGCATTCGAAAAGTTTGTCAAACGACAAAAGGTAAGACTCCTTCTGTCTCTCCTCTCGAGATTAGAATTGACCTCTTTTCGCGCTTTTTGTAGGAGAAACGAGCTGATCGTGAAGCTGCAGAAGCGGAGAAAGCTGAACGCGATCGTATTCGAGCTGAAAGACGAGCGAAAGAGAGGGAGAACGATATGGAGTACGAGATGGAGCGTGAACGAGATCGAGAGAGAAGATTGGGATCTCGTCGAGAATCTTCTGGTGGTGCAGACTTGCCCTACGGAGGAGGAGAGGAACGTAAGAAGAGAACGACGAGTGTTGGGGATGATGGGGATGAGGAGATGGATACGAGAGAACGGAAGATTGCGAGGCGTGAATCTTCGTCGACGATGATGACGAAAAAGGTGAGTTTTTTTCGACCGACCCTCTCTTTTTTCGAACGAGAAACTGATTCGGCGCTTTTCTCTTGACCAGGATGATGGAGAGGAAGGGGAAGAAGCTGAAGAAGGAGAGATTTAGCTATCATAGCGTGGGGTTGCCAATGACGAGTGAAGCTTTTTACACTTTGGAATGCGAAGGTAAATCAGCGCTTCTCTCCCGTTCACTCTCTGTTGTTGCAAAAGTTTCAGGACTCTAGCGTTATACCGTACTCCACATGCGTCGTCCTATCGTTTGACGTTAGTTTGACGAAGCTTCGGAACTTTTGGTTCGCGAGGGAGCGAAAGATGACTTCAGTGCAGACCGGTGCGAGAGCCGAATAATGAATGATACGATATGATGCTGATCAGCGCATTACAATTCAGCCATACAAGTGAATTACGAAAGCTTTGGGTGAATTGAGCCAGGCACACTCTGACGTTGTTTCCGACTCTCCTTTCTTTTTCTCCCGCACTTCTTCCTCTCTCCTCCCCTTCACAACAACTCTCTTTCACTCCTCTCAACTTCACAGACTCAATAATAAAGATGTGAGTATACTCTGCTTTTTCAAACCATCTCTTTCGAGCGTGTTGAAGACTGACAAACTCGTCTCTTTCGCTCAACTTGTTAGGTCTGCTCCTTCAATCATTCCCGGTACCTCCTCATCTGAACGTGAAGATTCAGTCTCTCCCAATCTCTCCAACTCTCCCCTCCAATCAATGTCTGGAATGACTTCAGCACTTCCCGGTTCAAACGGTTACGGAAGAGATTCTTACGACTCGAACGCCAGCGCTGAAGAACTCGAGGGAGCAGAGCCAGACCTCCCAGTCGACAATGAGGAAGCTTATGAGGGTCAGGACGATGAGACTGAGGCTTTGAAGAAGTACAAAGGTAGGTCCTCGCATTCCGTCATTTGGATCTTCGTTCGTTTATTGATCCCAATCTTGTTCGTCATGACAGAACAAATGCATTCTTACCTAGCAAGTCGTTTCGCTTCGTTCAAGAGTGACCTCGAACGCAAGACTAGAGCCGAAGGATCCGAAATGCCTCCCACTGGTCTCCCAACGAAACGTCGCAACAACTAGAACTGTTCCCTTCGACTTTCTACTCCTCCAGCTTACCCTTCTATCCACTTCTATCGACGTTTTGAATGTATATAGCCCACGAAATCGACGTCTTCTCAGCTCCTCTCCACCATTCGTCACCGGTGACGAAATCTCTTCACTTTTGTTCATAGCTTTCCCTCTCTCGTCCTCACTCCCTCCACGTAGTACCCCCTCTCCTTGTTCATAGATATCCCCGCATAAATGCTTTTTCCTCTCTCTCTCTCTGTCTTTGTACATATCACTCCGCAAACTTCGCAACGCAACCTTTTTCTCTGTTTCTCATGCGCTCTTTCCGCTCACACATGACTCGAGAGATTTTCCTGTCCGACCCAGAGCTTGTCAGTATCAGACCAACTCGTACGATACACGCTGTTTCCTTCGAAAGGTGGCGACCGACTCGAGGGCGTTCATTAAAGCAGATGAGCCTCGTTTAGCAGGAGACTCGCATCGCTGCTGTGCGCTTCTTGGCTTGTCGAAGGCTATCGTATGACCGCCGAGTAGCGCTGCCTCTTGGAACAAACATTACGCTTGACGAGTTTCGACATTTCAATTTGCGAAATTGGGTCAAAATTTCCACCTGTCACGAGAATGAGATCTACAATTTTAGCACGTTCAAGCGGTACCTGTGATGATAGAACACAAACACGAGCTCTCGCTTTAGCGTGGAATAGATTGAATTGCGAAGGCCTTAAAATAATCGAGCGAAACCCGTCTCCGCTGTGTCTTACGAGACGAACCATCACGTCAACAAATTGCAGAGAGCAGAGATCAGAAGGTACTGTACAGTATTCGGCTACAGTATACGGATAACACGGTGTCGAATCTCATCGAAGTGCTCATCTCGACGGTGGCCTCACTCCACCTCCAGCTCCTCCCCTGTTGATAGCTCCTCCTCCTCTTCCAGCGAATCCAATCCTGAAAGGTCGTCCCAGCCTGCCCATCCAGGTTCCTCCAGTCGGTCCCCCTCCGTTTCCCTCATTCTCAGCTTCGACCCTTTGATTCTCCTCGTCTTGTTCTGCAGTCGAAGTCTTGAGCTTGATGATCGGTTCCTCCTCCCTCTGTACTGTTGACGCTCCAGCTCCGGTAGAGAGATCGACTGCGAGTGCTCCACTGTGCCAGCCGCTTCCGCAAACGGCATAAACAAAAGTTGAACTCCCTTCGTCGTCGTCTCCGTGAAATCGAATCCTCGTTGGTCGATCAACTCGCTGAGGTGCACGAAGGACTCTCGCTGTAGGTCGAGGAGCAGTGAAGCCTGGGAACATCGGATGAGGCTGTCGAGTCGGAGCTGGTAGAGGTTGATTCGGATTGAGTGCTCGAGGCATTCGATGAGGTTGAACACCTTCTTCCGTAGTAGATGATGATGGTGTAGGAGGAGGAGCTGATAAAGGTGTATTGGAGAGCTGAGGATGACCGAGACCGAGAGCGCCAGCTGAGAAAGCACCCCACGAGTAAAGATGTCCTGCGAAGTAAGAAACGACTTTCAGCCTTACTTCACTATGCATCATTGATTCAGTCTCGCTCACCAGAAGAAGTGAGAGCCAAGTTGTGATAGTCGCCGTGTGCGATTCTGTGAAGGGAAAACGATTAGCAAACCGAGTCTAGTCTGAGAATTGACGAACTTACTTGATCACGCCGAGACCCTGAAGCTCCGGAATTACTTGAGGTTGAGCTTGTTCATGCCAGTCGCCCGATCCGAGGAGCACGATGGAGCCTGAAGTATCGGAAGACGAGGGAACGGAATCTGCGGAATTTGGAATCGTCAACGATCCATCTTTCTGACGTCAGGAATAAAGAACTCACAAGCTGCGAACGAGTTGAAGTGAGCAGACACATGAGTGATCTTCGTTTCTTTCGAGATCCCTTTCTCTTTGAACGCATCCAATTTTCCGATCTCCTCGACCTCGCAGAACTTCTTCATCAATCTCCAGCTCCTCCTACCGGACAAGAGCTCCTGATCGAGTCTTGCTCTACTCTCCCTTGATCGGGCCGAACTATCTTCGGGATCGTTGATTGCGCCTTGAGGAGCGTGAGGTCGAGCTGGATCTGGAACTGCCGAAAGGTCGAGGAAGTAGAGATTCGAAAGGTCGCTAAGCGCAATGATGAAGTTGTCACCGCAGGCTAGGAGTGTAGTCTTCTCGTTCGTTGAAGAAAGAGGAGGGAGTCGAAGCGTGTCGACATCCAAAGGGAAAGCGACTCCTTGCGTTGAGGGGGACTCGAGATCGTCCTCTCCCGCTTCCTTCGCGCCTCGTTCGAGAGATCCTGAAGCTACTTGCCACCATACGAAAGCGTCGCCAGACTTGGTGAGAACGGCAGAGTAATCCTGAGAGCGGAAAGGAGAATCAGTATGGATCTCTCTCGAAGATTAGAGCGGATCTCAACATACCCAGCCCGCATGTACGCTGGCAACCTCAGATCCTACATTGTCTACTCCAGATCCCCATCGTTGACTCTCATCCCTGATCTCGACTACTCGTCCGAACGCTCTCATTTCCCAAACTCGACCATCTCGACCAAGCATGACTGTGTGGCTCCTTCCAGCGTCCAATTGCGAGACCGTTCCTAATGTTTCGGTCTGAGGTAACATAGCCGGTCTTAGGCATCGTCCATCGTCGTGAAGAGGTGAGTCGTCCCTCGCCCAACTCCCTCCGTTCAAAGTTCCCCAGCTAATCACTCTTCCCTCTGCAGTCAAAGCGTGGAAAGACCAACCTCCTGCGACGATCGATACAGGAGGAGCTGGAAGTTCGAGACGAGTTGGTAAGACGAGACCACCTTCGATTAAACGATTGCGAAGCGAAGTTGGAAGACGGAAAGTCGAGTCTGGAAGCGCCAATCTTCCGTTATCGTTTTGCCCTAGGTTCAAGATATTAGTCGAGCTATATCTTAGATGAAGAGAATAGTGCTGCTGCTCACCCCAGATGAACGCAGCAGATTTAGCGAGTTTCGAATAGAGTTGAAACCAACCCGAACGTCTCCCGCTCGCTCTCACTGGGAAATTGAAGTCCTTGATACATCTCCTCATCCACATTACTTCACAGTCATCGCCTTGTGTGGTCAGGAAAGTGTGCCATTGTCGGCAAGTTGCGGAGAGGGACGCAAGGGAATGAGGGTGAAACGCTGGAAGGAGTGAATCTGTGAGGACGTCGACCGGTAGACGTGATAATGGATCTATTTGTTGGCTTGTTGGAGGCATCTTTGGGTCTTTCTGAGTAGTGGCTGTGAATGGTCAAACGTCACTCAACGATTTCATCTTTCTTCCACTTGCAGTTCACCTCAAGTCTCAGAGCTCGCTGCTAGTCCCCTTGAGAGGTCTCTAACGCACAGTATAGTCCGATACGTAAGTCCTGAAGTCTCGCACGCTCCTCCGAGTCCTGCTCAACCCATCGAATCTGCCTAGCTCCCAGTCGAACACCGATGGCACCAGGAGTATCATGAGCTTCCTCGATCTCCCTTACGAGCTACAAGAAGCCGTCGCAGGCGAACTCCTCGAATCCGATCTCGTTTCCCTCTGTCTCGTCTCGAAAGTATGTGTCGGACTCGCTCGCCCCTACCTCTATAGGAACGTCGTCTTGATCTTCCAGACCTGGAGGAATCGTAAGGCGTGGTCTAAGATGGCTCATGGGATCGAGAATCGCCTCGGTCAAGCGACGGTCGATCTACAATCTAAAATCGCAGACGCAAGGACAGACTTCTCTCGAGACGAACGAGCAAAGAACAATCTCCTCCAGACGCTTCACAGCGTGCCCGAGATCAAGAACATGGTCGTCAACTTGAGCGTTCACACATTCGTACCGATGGCCGACGTCCCTGAATTCGAGGAATTGCTTCGACTCCTCAAAACCGGCACCCGTCTTCGTACTTTCCAATTCAGCAAACCCGATGATATCGATATCACATGTCTAGTCGAAAACCTCCCTCCTCAGCTGACCTCTCTCGACCTACAATACGTCAACGTATCTCGCTCGGACCAAATCGCCCTCATCAGCCGTCTCCCACTCCTTCGCTACCTCATCATTCCCGCATGGCCAAAAGGCGATACTGAAGTAGCTATCACGTCTGGTCCCACCTTCAAATTCCGCGACCTCACCTTAGCCGACGGTTTCGAAAGCTCCCCCTTCTTCTCCACCTTGACTCGTTCGAACAACTCCTTCACCTCCTTGTCTGTCTCCTACGGTTCCCTCCCATTCATCGACTTGCTCTCTCTTCGACACCTTGTCTCTCTCACCAACGAAGGTAGATTCACTGCCGAGGAGCGTCACGGCGGAGAATTAGAAGGGCCGTTCGATCTCGCAGCTGTCTTCAGGGCATGTCCCGAGCTCGAGAGGCTCGAATGGATGTCCCTCTACAGTGGGTACAGCTCTATCGCCCTCACAAAGCTCGAATCTACGCGAGTCCTTCACCATCTTCCGAAAACACTCGCGACTCTCGTCCTCAGCAACGTCAATTTCGATGTTCCTTATCTCCTCGACTTCCTCTCCGACTCGACTCGTTCCCTCTCTCTTCTCTACCTAACGCGCCCGCTCGCAGATCGATTCCCCGCAGGAGAAGGCGACTCGCTCCGTTTCGACCTCGAGGGTCAGGCCAAGATCAAAGTTGTCCTTCGTCAACGCGAGATCGATGGCGCTTGGATCAAACCTCGACTTTGGTAATTTAGATGATCAGAACGAAGCGAGGTAAATCAGAAGCGAAGAGGATAGAGGAAGAAGCGGAGCGAAACTTTGTATCGCTTGAAACCGACCTTTCTACTGAAACGTGAGACTCGTTTGAATTGTACACTGTGCTCGGACGGTGATTGAAGATAGATATAAGGTTAGATTCCGCATCTATTCAGAGTCTACACCGACCACAGACAGATTTGACCGTCTTCGCCTCCCGTAACTACCGTTGAAGTCTGCAGAACGGACGAAGGGTCAGATTTCAAGTAGCACGAGTAAGAGAATTCAGGAGGCGTACCTCCGTATTCAAGTGAGCGCATCGAACGATATCGGTGTGACCTCTGTTCGTAGCTAATGTTCGACCTCCTGCTCCCGAGAGAACTTGTTCCATGACCCAGGTTTGAGGATCTGAAGCGTTCAATACCGCGACGTCGCCACTGTAGAGAGGAACGAGTTAGAATCTAGTCGAGCGTTGAGAAAAGCAAAGAGTTGCGACGAGATTTACCCATTTGTACCGGCCAAGAGGCAGACTCCTCCAAGCGCCGGATTGTAGTGAGCCCCGATGAGATACTCGGATCTCCATGGTTGGAGAGCAACGTCTCGAATATCGCCGAGATCGTTCAATAAATTTTGCTAGACATCAAGGAAGAGAAAGTCAGTAACGCTTTGCAAAATGTCGGAACGAAGTACAAGTAAGCTCACCTCTTCAGCATCCCACAATTGCATCGTTTCGATCGTCGTGGTTCCCCAAACTCCTTTCATCTCTGATTGACCTTTCAAAGCCATCCATCCTGCTTGGGCTATACTCGTACCGACTTGAAGAGTACTTTGTACAGCGTCATCTTCGTCTGCTATCCGCACGTCGTAGGTGTTGAGAACTCCGTCGACTGAACCAGAGAGAAGAACGTGAGGGAGAGCTGGAGAAGGGTGGAAAGCAAGGGCGGTAATGTCGTCGGAATGAGATTCGGTGTAGGTTTGTTGGAGCTTCATAGTTCTCAGATCCCTGTGGGATATGTAAGGAATCAGTTGGATTGTTCGAGAGCTGAGATTGCGAAATTTCGCACCAAAAATCAATCATCGCTTCGTAGTGGTACATTTCTGTTCCTACCGCCAGACAAGATTGGTCACTGCTCTGAGAAGCGCACAGATAAGGTGCCGGTACTTTGCCTAGTATCCAGCGAGAGATCAGCTTCTAGTCAGAAAAGTTCAGAGAAGGATGAGAGACTTACCCTTGATCTTGAACGCTTCTTTCGTGAGGTCCCTCAGATCCCATCCAGCTACGGTACCATCCCTAGCTGTAACGAATGCTACATTGCTGTCCTTCCCTGATCCAGCAGCTAAACTTGTGATTCCTTTTTGAGTGCTCTTGAGAGTTCCTAGCGGTTGCAGGGTAGGGGAGAAAGCTCTGATAGAATCATCAGATCCAGCAAAGAGGTAACCTTGACTGAAAGGGACGGCGTGAAGGACGTAAGGAGGTTCAGATGTTGAAGAAGGATCAAAAGGAGTTTGAGCGACGAGGCGGAGAGATGAAGTAGAAGCACCGGGTACGAGAAGAGGAGGCGGTTTGCGGAATAGTCCTGCCATGTCTACTTTGACGTTCGAGGTGAGAGTGGAGAGAAGGGAGTTTCGAAAAAAGTTCGCTGATTTCGCAAGTCGCTCTCAGCGATGCGAGACTCTCACAAGGTCACGTTGGTGTAATAACGAAGTTGTACTGCAAGCTGGGTGAAAAGTAAAGCTGGACTATCTGAAAAAACAAATGCGAGTCCTTTTCGTTTCTCCCTTCTTTCTCCTTAGAAGTCCAAATCTACATCAAGCTGAACACTACTGGCGACGACTGATTCGATCTTGTTTCCCTTGGTACGAGCGGCGGCGGCAGCGAGAGAGGGAGTTGTAGCACCGTTCTTCGTAGGCGTCGTCGCTCCTGTCGGAGTTCCGTTTCCAGGGGTTCCTCCTCGACTACAACGGCGAAGCGGATCAGTATGACACTCGATGGCAAAGACGAGAGGGAGCTAACTCACCTATCGTAAGTCAAGCGAGTCATCGTCTTTACTCGAGCCGAGGGATCAACCCTAACATTCTCTCCCTTCGCCAATGAAGCCGCTTGTCTCCTCCTCTCCTCCTGACTCCTAGCTTCAGCCTTCTGAATCTGCTCTCGATTACCAGCCCGATTGCGTTCGTTGACTCGTCTCATACGTTCTTGTTCGTTCTCTTTCGTAGGCGTTCCCGATTCGAGTTCCTTGATCTCAGCGAGAGTCTTCTCGTAAGTCTCCATATCACCGGAAGAGAAGGCGTGATCACGTTGAACGAGGAGTCGAGCTTTCGCAGCGGCACCCATCGGTCGACGTCCATTCTTGGCGAGTTGTGCAGCGAGATCTTGCTGTGAGTGGATGGTCTCTCGTGAGTCAGGGTTGCACGATTCATGCTCGGGAGAGAACTACTCACCTCCGTCATGATGTACTCTTTGTGCTTGTTCAATTGCTCCTTGACCTTTGCGAGTTCTTTCGGAGTAGGTAATTCGACCTTTTCGCCCAAGCAAGTTTGAGTGAGACGAGCGAATTCGCGCTAATGGAAAAACGGCAATGTGAGCGTTCCGGTCTAGCTCAGACGAGTGTGAATCTACGCACATCGGAGAAGGGGCTGTTCGAGATAACCTCCATTGTGAAATGTCGAAGAGACTTTCCGTGTCGAAGATTCAATTCAACGTCGGTGGTGCCGGTAGAGTTCTGTTCAATTTTGTAGGGTCGAGCTTTGCCAGTTCGTACACCTGTCTCCGAGCGAGAGTCAGCAGATCATTCCGATCGATTGAGGCGTCAGACGAAATCTACCCTCGACTTGACACAAACGATATGACATCTCATTCTTCCTTTGATCGAATCCAACTCCGAGACGAACCCATGCACCTAGTCGAGAGATAGCAAATCAGCATCTTTACTGATCGGCAAAGGAGAGGGAAGGGTGCTTACCTTTAACCCATTCTTCGAACCAAGGTGCTTTGACGAATTCAGCAAGTTTCGACCTCGGTACTTCAACGGCATGGAATTCGGCAGGTCCAGCCTGAGGTGCTTCCTTCTTCTTTGATTTCGACTTTTTCGTTTCAACCTCGACATCCGAAAGTTCAGGATCTGAATCCGAATCGTAGCTGTCTTTTCCTTTGCGAGATGACTTTCCACCTTCATCGTAATCATCGTCCGAGTCAGAGTCCTGTCAGAGGAATCGCTAGTGAGTAACTCGCTGCTTGGTCGAAGTGAGAGAGAGTGTTTTCTTACCTTTTTCTTCTCCTTCTTCTTTCCTTTCTCTGCCCTACTTCGCTTCAACTTTTCCAATCCCTCGTTCTTCGTCGAAGATGCACCGACAGCTTTCCTTGATCTCGTTCCCCTACTACTGTATTCCTCGTCATCATCATCATCCTCTTCCTCTTCTTCATCAGAATCCGCTCCTCCACTAGGTCCACCAGTTCTAGCTGCCATCTTTGCTACTTGTTTCCTAGTTTCTCTCTCATGCATTTGTTCTTTACGAGTAGCGATGATATCTTCACGTTCGAATTCAGGTAAACTCATGATACTGTTCATTCTCGGATAATGTTCAGTTCAGTTCGCGCGATGAGTGAGGGGGGTCTGACTTACTATCGTTTATCAGCAGAGTTCTTGTATACTCCCTCTAGAGGGTACATCTCTTGTTTATCACCTCCTCCTGTTCCTGCTCCTCCCGCTTCTTCATCCGAATCAATGATCTCTGCAGCACTCTTGACTTTCTTGGATTTGGTAGTAGTTGGTGGTGGTGCATCTGAATCACTTGCTGACATGTCCATATCTGAGGCTGATCCATCTCTGTTTGAAATAGAAGTATGAATTAGTGTCAAGTTGATGAGATTAGCTGCTTGTATAGACTCACTCGGACTCTGCTGGCCGTCTACGCTTGTTTGACTTCTTCCCTGATGATTTGCTCTTGCGTTTGGAAGCTCCTTCAGCTAATCCGAGAAGTTCATCATCGATATCCATTGTTGGAGAGGGGAGGAGATTTCGTTGAGAGGGGAACGAGGGGAGGAGCTAGAGGTCTGGTTGTAGTCTTAGTGAGCTCTGAGTAGATGCTTCAGGTTTCCTCGAAGAAGGGGTCGGGCGAAGTGGGCAAACGTGATGACTCGAGAAAGTTAAAAGTAATGAGGAATTGGAGCCAAATTGAGAAATAGAATTGAGATGCGCCGAATGAAAAAAGGGGTGGATTTTTTGGGTCCGTGGAGTCGACTTCCACTCTAGATTCGATTCGTGATTGTTTCTGGAACAATGGGTTGATAGCGGTACTAAAGTTTGCGGCGACGGAGAGAGAAGAAAGCTTCTCCCGCTTGCGCGTTGCAGCATAGATTCTGGTAGCATCTTAAGCATTCTTAGATGCGTGGTCCTTCTCAGCCGATAGCGATTGTGCTCTCTTAGGAATTTACAACACGCCTTTTACTTGTCGTAACCCGGGATCACGATCACAGCGCTATCTGAACAACTCTTTGGATTTCACCCTCCTCTTCGGAAGATCTTTTTTTTTCTTGTCGAACTTTTCGCTCCTGGCTACTCTCACTCGAGCCCCCACCTTCTGCTCTGGCCTATTCTACAAGGCAAACTCGACACACGCACTTGGCGGTAAGAGTGGATCGACATCGCATCGACCTCCCCGTCGCCTCTGCCTCTCTCCCCTTGAACTTTTCTCTGCCTTTTTTGCAACCCAAGTCGAATTCTCAATTTTCAACTCATCGACTTTCGACAAGTCTCAATTCGTCGCCACTTCTTACTTTTCCTACAGCTTGAAGGAACACACTCACCAAACTTTGAGCGGGGTCGGCGAAAAGGTATAAACGTCAAAGCGAATCGAGTCGAATCTGGTAGAATCTGGTCGATTCGAGTCGGACGTCGGAAACTTTCAAGCTTGGTACGGTGGCTTACTCACTCACGTTGAATAGGCGACGTATACCCGACAGCGCGCTGTGTCTAGGGAGCAGAGATTCGATCGAATCGAGTGGTGAGCGAGGTTGGATCGCAGGTCGAGTTTGCGAGAACGACATCTGCGTCACCTCTTTGTTTTGTCTGCTCCCTTGTCGCCATGTCATCTCTTTGCACATTATTACGACGACAAGCTATGTGTCGAGTCAGAAGCAGAGAATGCTGTGCCAAAGTTTCGGAAATTCTTGAATGCAGCGCGAACAACTCGTCCAGCATTTGCAACTTTCCAGCTCGACCTTGGATGAAGGTGAGCTCTCACTGTTCCCCTTGCTCGGTGTCCATGTCGTCCGTATCACCTCGAGAAATGTGAGGGAACCATTGAAATGTGAGGACTACCAACTTTTTCTCACTTTTTCTTTCCTCACTTTCGGGAAATTTCATCCAGAGTCGCAGGAGGAGTAGCTCGTTATAGTATTGGCCATCGACTACGGTGGATGAGAGAGTAGAATAACGTACAAAGCTCGAACGAGAGGTGTCCGTTGAAAGGTAGGATCGGATAAAGACCCTCTCGCCTCTGAGCAACCCTATGGATCCATCTCATCACACCAGAGCACTTCAGCTTCAGCTACCTCGTATTGCTCTCCATGCTGTCAGATCATAAAGCCGTTCACCGTGAGCAAACCGAGACTCTCNACAAATCCTCCGCAAAGCTTTCCGTGCGCTTCGCTCCGAGTGCGACTCGGCCCAGAGCGTAACTGTAGTCCTTATCCTCTGTACCAACTCCCAGGGCCAGGAAGCGGCGTCTCACAGCTCACAGCAACAACGGACGGCGTCTTCGCAAGACATCGAAGAAAAGGGTCGAATTTCCTTGTTCGATCGAACAGAGCAAGCGCTCAACGAAAGCTTCATATACGTACACTGCGGATCCTGGCAATTCAATCCCACCCTCGCAGATACGACAACTTCAGGTTTTTTAGATCAAATTTATCAATCTAATCCAAGCGCGGCATCTTTCTCTCTTTCCCTTCCCCCCTTCCACTTCTCCCGACTTCTGCCTTGACAAACACCCCATCAAAATACTCAGTACACCGACAGCTATCTCATTCACAAGCACACACTGCTGTACGACCCTTCCAAGTTTCCTTCCTCAAAAGGATCGACCCATCCTCCTCGCTCTTTCCTCTCGGGCCACCCGAAGTACCATGCCGCCTCGGACAACTCGGACAGCTACATCTACAACCTCTCACACTACCAAAGAAGACCCAGAAGCTTCAACTTCAAAGTCAACAAACAATCTCGGTGACCGCGATTCTACAGCTCCTGAGGCAGCAGACGCGGCGCGTAACGGTGCAGGGCCAGGAAAGAAACGCAAGAAGCTACCTGCGTACGTTACTGCTCTTCGGATTCACTCGTTATGCCCGGACCTTGAAGCCAAACCTTTGGTCTGACTTTCCCTTTCTTGTCGCTAGATGCGATGCTTGCAAGCTGAGAAGGGTACTGTGTAAGCCTCAACCTATCGGAATCTCATGCCCGAGGTGCAAAGAGAAGGGGATTGTGTAAGTCCCTACATTCGCTCCTCAAGATTCCCAGAGAAAGGGAAAACTAGCTTCGGCTACAACTTGCGCCAGTCTAACGGATGCAGAGATGCTTCCGGGCGAGCAAAGAAAAGCTATTGGATTTTCCGAAGCCAGGCCGAAGGAACAGTAGAAAAAGCCAACGGCAGACGAGGTCGCGAAAAGGTGGAAAGTTTGCTTCGCGGAACTGACCTTGTTTCCTCGATGATTGAACAGGTGTACGACAACTCCTACAGTACGCAAGAAGACAGCTGGACGAAGTGGCAAGCGGATTGAAGAAGCTCGAGCGATGTTTGGAACAGCAGATCCTCTCGCACCAGATCTCATGGGAGCCTCGAATACTCCATGGATTCAGCCAAGATTGCAGCAACAGCAAGGTCAGAATGGAATGAGCTCGGTCGATACCCTCGCCACTGCCGTGAGGAATCCAGACCTCAGCGAAGGAGATGCGGAAGCTCAACTTACTTTCGATTCACTTAATGGAGCGCTGGTCGCCCATCTGCTCGAACGTGAGCTCCTCCTTCACGCTGCTCTCATAGAGTTCAATGACTCGCCATGCTGATCTCGATTGATTCACAGTCTATCAAGCACTCCCGCAAAGGTAAGATTTGTCCTTCTCTTTTCGAAGCGAATCGTCACGCGACTGACTCAATCGCTCTATCTTTTAGTTGGCTTCCTATCGGAGTACGAGGGAAGATGTCGCTCATGTTCGAATCTGCTGGTCGTCGACTTGATGCTTTGCCTCCACAAGCCGAAGTGAGTTTCCAATCCTGTCAGAAATCGATTCGCAAACTCACGCAGTTTCCTCATCTCAGGTTCTCGCTCACGCCATGATCGCTCTCACTTCTCGACTATCTTCTCATCCCGCTCTTTTCGCTCATGGAGGAAACATCCCTTCTTTCGAATCTCTCACACCTGCTGCCTTCGCTCAAAATCGCGATCTCCGAGAGTTTGGACTTCGACGACACGAGACTTGCGAGAAACTCAGGAAACGGGCCGTCAAGTTGGCATGGGAGCGCGGGACTCTCGTTCAAACCTCGGAGGAAAGCATGGCTAGTTGTTACTTACTCGAGATGCTCGAAAGTCGTGAGTTATCGAGCTTCTCTCATGTATTCGGCGGTTTTAACTGACTCGTACTTCGAGACAGGTAATGATGCCAAAGCGGGGAAACCGTACGGAGCTGCCTTCGTTTCGCACCTTCGAACACTGCTAGACGGAGCCGATGAGCCTGGCGCAACCAAAGTCATGAACATGAGCCTTGGATGGAGTGCACTCATGATGAGAGAGGCGATCTTCGCTGCAAGTGCTGGGAGAACTTCGCATTTGTGCGTCTCATCTCCCTAATTCTATCTATTTGAGGCTATACTGACGCTTCTTGAGTCACACTCACAGCACAGCGACCGACGATCGATTGCTTTGCGGTGATCCACCTGCTTCGATCGAAGCTTCACTGCTCGAAACTGTCGATGATGTCGACCTTCGCGATACTGTCACACTGTTCTTCCGGCCTTTCCGACCTTACACCTATCACTGCGCTTCTCTCGCTCGTTCACTGTCCGACAACGTTACCGGCAGTGAGTCTTCCTGACGCCCCGCTAGTTTCATTCCTCGAACTAAATCTTTCTTGTTCAGCCTTTGCTCGCAAACAACCTCTCGATGAACTCTTTGTCGCGAAATATCTTACCCACCTCGATCACTTGCTTCACCTCTTCGCCGTTCTCGAATCTCGAATCGCCATGGTTCTTTCACCGGCAGCTACGTCTGCTCACGCTCTCCCGGCACCCTTCGAACAGGAGAGACAATTCATCAGTGAGTCGCAATACTTTCCCTCATGTACGAGCTCGAGCTAATTCCTTTCGTTGACAGTGCGAGCTTGTCTTTACACCCTCTCGCTCGCTTGGTGTGGTCTCTCCCTCCCTCTCTATACCGATCTCAAACGACGAGTCCATCTTCTCGAAAACCCTTCCGACGATAATCCTGCCGCCTATACCCTTCCCTCACATCAACGATCTCTCTCAAGGCTACGACTTTTGCTCGAACAAGTTCGATCGATAACCCTCAAAGCCGCAAGAATGGTCGCTCAGACGGTTCGGGAAGCGCCGAGTCTCGCTTTCCTCACTCACCTGCAAAGTGAAAACCTCGACAAATGGTGTGAGCTGTTGATCGAGACGAGGGTTGAGGAAGACGGGGGACAGGGGATAACGCGAGAGGAGAGGAGAGACGATCTCATCGAGTGAGCTTATTACGCTCTCGACTCTTCGTTTCATGAACTAACCCATTGCTTGTGATAGTATCCGAGAAGGGCTACTCACGATGGGTTGGAGCTACGCTGATGAACCGACGGCAATGCTCATTCACCGAATCGAACAAGCCCTCGAAAATGATCGACCTCAGGCCCTCGACGAGCATCATCTACGAAACAACATCATGGAACACGATGAGAAGATGCGGGAAATCTTGCAAGGTTCTCCTCCTGTTGGCGAAGGTCTACCGAATCCTCCTCCTCACTTTAATTCCCTCTCGCATCCTCCTCCGCCCAACAACGTTTCGCCAGTTTCCTCAGATGGTTTCGATTACTCGACACTGCTCCAACACACGACCGCTCCTTCTCCGGGTTCCCTAGCTATGCCAGACCTGTCTTCCCTCACTTCACTCTTCGCGCCATCAACAACAACCTCAGTGCCTTCTCCGTATTCTCCCTCGGTCAATCCTCATCAGGTTCCTCCTCCACATATACCTCCTATTGCGACTTCTCAGCCTTTACCCGATCTTCCCCCTCAAACTCCTCAATCACAATCTTCTCTCGGTCCTCCTCCCGATCTCACGACCATCATCTCGGCTTACCTGAACGGTACTCTCGTCCTACCTCCAGATCTAGACGTCACTGCTCTCACCTCGAGCTTCTTGATGGGAACCCTCGATATCAACGCTCTTTGGGCGACTCACGGAGCGGGAGTTACGATTGGAGGTCAACCTGTTTCTCAAATGAACACTGGTACACCGGGAGCTCAACATCATGGGAATGGAGAGACTGTCGACTTTGATGCTTTGTTGCACGACGAGCTCTATCGCGAACAAGGAAGGGCAATGTAAAGGGGGAAGAAGGCGAGGGATCGGATCGATTGTTGTATAGCGTCACAATGAATTTTAAGCAGTATAGTACCTTCTACTCTCGTCAAATGCTCGAGCTGAGACCGTCAGTCGTTCGAGAAAGAGAAACGAGGGGTTTCGTCGATTTTTCATTGCGAAAGGTCTTTCTATTTTCGCCCGAAACCGGATACGAGACCCAATGGTATATATCTGCGACTCATAGATATAGAACTGCTGCATTCGATTTATCTCTACTCCACCGACAAATGGCCTTTCAAAATTCCCCTCTAATTCCTCTTCATCCTCCCTTTCACTTCTCGCTCTCACTCTGTCATTCGGACGCGCCAGCGGGCTCTCGTAGTACTATTCAAATCACTTCGACTCCTCCTACTCAGCGGCAGCCTCGTACAAGACCCTCAAGCCTGCTTTCCTCTTAGAGTCTAAACAAAAGAACTGCATCCTCGCCTCGAGATGTCTAGCAGTACGTACGAGGCTCTTGTTCATCCGCGCTCAAGTACTGATGCACTCCTCTCCTTGTCCATAGCTCCTACATCGGCCGCCCTCAAGAAGCTCGCCTCGACTCTCGTTTCTCCCCTTCCTCCTCCCGGCTCCGTTCGGCAACGTAGACAGACTTCGACATTCAGCATTGCCTCCACCAGTAATGCCGGCACCCCTGCGAAACGCGGTCGAGGTAGACCACCGAAGAAACAGAAAGAGGAATCGGAAGATTCGGAAGAGTTGACAGACCCGGATGAATCATCTGATGAGGACGACGAGGATGAGGAGGAAGGTGCTGGAGGGACTGGAACTCCTCGAAGTGGTGGTGGGAACAGAAGGACTATTGATGGAGAGGACCTTTGGACGGAAGAAATGGACGAGGTTCTGATCAGAGGAATGAAGAAGATTCCAAAGATGGGTAGACGTTCAATCGTATTAGAAAGTGATGGTGAGACTTATGGAAGGGTCGGACTGTTGGGAGAATACTTGAGGAGACAGACGGGAATAATTAGGAATAGAACTCAGTGCGTTTCTACTATACTCTATCGCATAAGACCATTGCTGATAGAACAGGTGGTTGGGCCCACAGATGTGCTAGTCATATGATGATTCAAAAGAAGCGTGCTACGAAACAGAAGGACGACAAGAGTGAGCAAACTCTAACCTTTTTCTTCAACACATTCTACATTCGCTGACAAAGGATCTTTCCACAGTGCTTGAACTCATCGACGGAACTCCTCTCTCACCTTCACAAGATCTCTACAAGCTCGACTTTGACACGATTCTAGGATCCGATCGCCACCCTGAAACGTTGGAAGCAGCGGCCGAAGAGAATCGATCTGTGAAAGCGAACCGAACCGCTTTGAACGACGCACGCAAGACTGGAGGAGGAGGAGGATCGGTAGCTGGTTCGGCTAAGAAGAGGGGTAGATCAGCGGGAGGTAGCGCTAGGAAAAAGAGAAAGATCGAAACTGAGGATGATGAGGATAGTGAGGAATCTAGTGAAGAGGAGAGTAGCAGTGAGGAAGAGATGGAAGAACCCGTACCGGTCAAGAAAAAGAGGGGAAGACCTCGTAAACATCCTTTGCCTGTCGATAAACCTACGAAATCTACTCCTTCCTCAACCAAGAAACCGAAACGACAATCTAATGCTATTCCCAAACGCAAGTACGCTCCTCGTCGATCAACAGTTCCTTCAAAACAGAAACAAGAAGATGGTGCCGAGATGTCATCGGATCTCTCCTCAGCCGAAGAATCAGAGCAGGAGCAAGTCGTCGAACGCAAGAAACCTCTCAAACCTGCAACTTTGAAGAAACCCAAATCTTCCTCACCGGCAAAGATGGATGTCGATGATGATGAGAGTGGATCACGAGAAGGAGCGGGAACGGTAGCTATCAGAGCACAGGAACCACCACAGACGGGATCTTGGTTGTTTGGAGGATTAAAGAAGATCATTTCTTGGTTCTAAAGGCAAGGGCAAAGGGCATTCAAATCATTTCCTCATTGGACTCTCTAGTCTCCTTCATTCTCCATCAGTACATCAGTACAAATCCATAATTGTTATACCCTGATTATTCTTTGCTTGTTTTTCCTTGTCTCTCTTTCCTACAATTGAGAAATACGATAGTTGTACAACGAGCACAGATGAAAGGGAGAGAGAGATGATGATTACTACAAAAAGGGAGAGAGAGGGAAAGCATGCGAGCGAAATACAACAGAAGGAAAAACAAACTTACTTCCGACTCTTTGATTCTCGATCTTTTATCGTCCACTCTTCTTAGTTCGATTCGATCTAACATCCCATTCACTTCCTTCCCCATCCCCATCTTCCTCCCCATAATGCTGATGATCCCTATCTTCCTCCAATTCATCATCTCCCACCTCAAACACCGTTTCCGTACTCTCGCCTTTACTCGTACCTCCCCTAAAACTACTACTCTTCAAACTCCCAGGTCTACCTCTCCCCGGATGGTGGTGATGTAGTAGACTCTCTGGACCTGCAACTCCAGCTTGTTCCCCTCCGTTCAACCGGTCGTGTTCTTGAGATTGTTGATTCGATAAAAGTTCCAAATCGGTTCGAGTTTGTTTGCGATACATGAAAGTTTGAATCAATAATAGACAATCAACCTGACCCCCCACTCGGTAGAAGGTGTTAGCAGGACACAGAGAGAGAGAGGGGTATAGACGGGAAAGTACTGACGGAGAGTTGGAAAACTGCACAGGCTTTGAAAGCGATCCCGTTATCGGAAGTTGCGAAGTAATAAATCGTTTTGAAAGCATCCTGCACCACCATTTTCCTTCGTTCTGAGTAACGTTTGTGATAGAGAGGGTAGGAAGGAAATGGTTGTTGAGACTCACTCCGACGAACCAACCGAGTAGAACCGTGTGTCTGAAACCGGCAGTCGATTTATTCTCGTAATTGACCAATAATTGAGGAATCGGTAACTGTATGTTCCGTTATGTTCTCACCATTAGTATCTTAAGAACCACAAATAGAGAGAGTAAGATCGGAACGTACGGTAGCTTCCAAACCGAGAGCGATGAAACCCAATAGAGAAATGTAAAACTCTACTCTATGAAGGAAGAGGAACATTGCGCAATGCAACAAGATCAACAGAGCGGTGAATTCGAGATACCTACAGCGAGTGGGTACGAGTGAGGTGAGCTAGAGTACCTTACATGACGAGAGAGAGGGGAAAGGAGACACGTACGGTGGGAAAGTTTCCCATTGCCACAAGTTTCCGGGTCTGCGAGATTGTTTCGTCCTGACTGATGGATCGCGATAGAGGATACAAACGTATAGAATGCCTGTAGAATTAGGGAAAATGAGATGAGTGAGGGACAAGAAGAAAGAGTAAGGAGTGAAAAAAAACTAGCCGAATTGAGCAAAGATCATCAAGATGGATTGGATCAATAAGTAGATCTGAAACCTCTCTCCCAACCAATAGATACACCTCGTGACATTCGCGACGACTATCAATTCCACAAGTTATCAGTTTCAAGTCTGTCGTTTTTTAGTTTGCGTTGATTTTGAGATGAGTGAACTGACTCAATAA
>JGI24890J29729_1000545_pt1 | contig 22851 bp, 42 predicted proteins | sample FreactcultureFD7_FD_29729 | JGI IMG/M metagenome (IMG submission 29729)
CGGCGATACCGAACAACCGACCAATTCGCCAACAGCAGGTACGTGATGAGATACAGAGCTTTATCCTCTTCCGGAGACTACACCTTCGGGCAGTCGCAAGCTAACTTTTTGGTCAACAGTCCAGCAGCGGTAGGACAGTCAGTTACTACGAGGTTGAAACTGTGGCTTGGTGAGTGGTTCCTGAATACTAAAGCAGGCACCCCGTGGCTGACACAGGTTCTAGGCAAGAACACGCAGTCACTTTATGACACAGCTATTCGCACTGTGGTGCTTCAAACCTTTGGTGTAACTTCTATTGATGACTATACGAGTACCTTGAATACTCAGAAAAGAAGTTTGGCGGTATCAATGACAATCAACACGATCTACGGAACGGCTGTCGTTCAGGTGGTGCTCTAATGGCAGTTCCAAGCCTTGTTGTAACTTCAACAGGTATCAGCGGCCCTGATTACCCAACTGTTCTTGCAGCGTTGCAGGCAGACTTCCAATCTATCTACGGTTCGGACATTGATATTTCCCCGGATACGCAGGACGGACAACTGATCGGGATCTTCGCACTAGCTATATTCAATGCGCAGCAATCTTGCATTGCTGCGTATAACTCATTTTCACCTGCAACGGCCCAAGGTGTTGGCTTGTCCTCCGTTGTCAAGATTAATGGTTTGTCCAGACAGGTAGCTACGAATAGTCAAGCAATCGTTACAGTCGTAGGTGTCGCTGGTACTACGATTACTAACGGTATTGTTGGTGACAATCTTGGCCTTAACACGCAGTGGGCTTTGCCTGCTACTGTGTTGATTCCTCTGAGTGGAACTATTGATGTCACGGCTACTTGTACTGCTGAGGGGTCTACAACAGCAGCACTGAACACCCTCACCCAGATACTGACACCAACGTACGGCTGGCAGTCAGTTACGAACGCAGCAGCTTCAACCACAGGTAATCCAATTGAATCTGACGCGCTGCTTCGCCAGAGACAGAGTTCTTCGACGTCTTTAGCTGCGCTGGCTAACCTAGGAGCTATCTATGCGGCGATCGCCAATGTTTCAGGTGTGACTCGTCTTCAGGTGTATAATAATGATACAGATTTAACTGATGTTAACGGAATCCCTCCGCACTCTATAAGTGCTGTTGTTCAGGGCGGAGACACTATTGAAATTGCTACGGCCATTGCGAACAAGAAAGCTCCCGGAACCGGTACGTACGGAGACATAACTGAAACAATTATAGACCCTCACGGAATTGCAGCCGTTATTGATTTTTACGCTTTGGCTATTGCAGAGCTCGACGTAGTTATCAATATCGTTGCCTTAAACGGTTTTGCCACGACCACAGAACTTCTAATTCAGCAGGCTGTGCAGGCATACGTACAGAGCCTAGCTATTGGGGAAGACAGTTACCTCCTACGCCTAGTTGCGCCAGCAAACCTTGAAGGGGACCGTGCGGTCGCTGGGACTGGTATGTCTCAATTTGATCTTGATGTACTCGGGGAAACATTCACAGTTTTGAGTGTAGCGCAGTGTGCTCACGGGGGGTCACCTGTCGCGCTGAATCTAGCGATTGCGTTCAATGCTGCTGCTGATCTTCTACTGGCGAATATAACTGTGAACGTTGTTACGTTCATGCGCATGGTCTCAACTCCTTCAGCAGTTTTGACCTTCGGTCAGGTTTACTCTCAGACAAATGTTGGTGCTGCTGGTACAAGCCCGTACTCGTATTTCTTAGCGAGTGGAACACTGCCTACGGGGACAACACTGAATACGTCTACGGGAACTGTGTCTGGAACGTTGTCGGCGCACGGAACATTCACGTACACGATCACGGGGCGTGATTCTGGAGTTCCGCCGCAATACGTGTCTAACACCATCACAGCAGTGATCCCTTAAATGAGTACTCTTCAGGACTACCTTGGGCTGGTAACGTCAGAGCACCGACTACAGCCGAAGTTCACGACTATGCTGACGGTGCTTCTACAGCCGCTCGTGGATACAGCTAACCTTGCCGTAGCTTTGCCTGCGTACTTTGATCTGGACGTGGCTGAGGGTGCACAACTGGACGTGGTGGGGCAGTGGATAGGGCAGAGTCGAAACCTCTCTACGCCTATCACAAACGTCTACTTCACGTTAGACAGTGCGACGCTCGGATTGGACTTCGGTTCGCTCCAAGGACCTTTTGACCCGGACTACGGTCTGACTGTTCTGCCTGATGACTCGTACCGGGTACTTCTGCGCTCGGGAATCATCGTCAACGGTTGGGACGGCACGATCCCGGAAGCCTACGCAGCGTGGGAAATTCTGTTCGCGGCGCAAGGCTTCAACATCATTATTCAAAATGATAATGCCGCGCCTATGCATATCATCTATGGTCTCACGGGTCCGTACCCAGACGCTATTACGCTTGCACTCTTCACGGGAGGTTACCTTGACCTCGTCCCAGCTGGTGTGCAGATCGATAGCTACGAGGTCAACAGCTTCCCGTACTTCGCACTAGACAGTAACACAATCCCGCTCGGTGGTTTGGACGTCGGTGGATTCGGCGTAACCGTTGACGCAGTCGGTTAAACAGAACAGAAGGAATACTCTACGATGGCTGCTTCACAATTCCTCGCTTACGCAACAGCGGGCGGTGCGAACGTCGTTGATCAGGCGACCTACGCCGCATCGTCGTACGTTACTTCTGGTCGTGGTTCAGGTATCCTGCCCTCAAACGTCTACAATAAGATTGCGCGGCAGGCAGCTTTCGGTACAGCGGCGCTCGCGCAGTTCATGGTCAATCAGTTGGGTCAGGACGTTCTTGACAATGGTGATCTGACTGCGTTTATCAGTCAGCTTACCGCAGCCATCCAGACCGCCGCGCTCCAGCCTGCGACGACAGGTGACGCCAAGCTCACGCTTAAGACAGTTGCCGACTCTGGTTGGCTTTTGATGAATGACGGAACGATTGGTAACGCTAGCTCTGGTGCTGGTTATGCTAACGCAGCAGCGAATGCATTGTTCGTTCTTATCTGGAATAACGTTACGAACACCTACGCGCCTCTGTACTCAAGCGCAGGTAGTCCTGTCGCGCGTGGCTTGTCTGCGGCGGCAGATTGGGCGGCAAATTGCCGCATATCCCTTACCCTTCAACTTGGGCGCGCAATTATTATTGCTGGGGCCGGGGCTGGGCTTACTTCCCGTGCGCTTGGTCAAACGCTTGGTGAAGAAACCCACTTGCTGACCGTACCAGAGATTCCGTCACATGGCCATTCTGCGGCCGTAACGGATCCAGGACACGCTCATAGTTATAGTCAGTTTAATGCAAACAATCAGTCTGCGTCAGGTGGGAACCAATATAATGGCTACAACTCCGGTGCAACAACAAGTTCAAGCGTAACGAATATTTCAGTTACTATTGGTAACACAGGTGGCGGTGGCGCGCACAACAACATGCAGCCTTCATCGGCTTGGAACATCATGATCAAATTGTAACAATATTTGCAAGCGGAGTAATAGAATAAAAGCCTGCAAGCTAAACTCAAACCGGAGGCAATCTCAGATGTCAAGTCTTGCTTCAATTATTGCTGCTGGAGGCGTTATCAAACTAGGTGACCCTGATGGCGCTGATGTACTTGCGCTTCAGATGGCACTTACCCAAGCAGGTTACCGCGTTGGAACGGACAGTGTCTTTGGCCCAAGAACAGATCAAGTCGTCAAAGCTTTTCAGACTCAGCATGGGCTGAAAGCTGACGGTATTGTTGGGGCAATTACGGCGGCGCTGCTTGACGCACCACACACTGTTTTGGTTGCTACGGCCAAGCCGTTGACCACGCCTCCGACCACCGGCCATAATGGTGGTCCTGTTATGTGGCCCCATGATGACACAGCGTCACTGCTTGCTTTTTACGGTAAGCCTTGGGAAAATTCTGCACTTCTGGCAAATGTAAGCACCGTGTTTCCGACAACTTACGGGGGCCAACCCGTGAGCACAATTCGGTTCCATGCTAAAGGGGCCAAAGCTTTATCCAGTGCGCTTGAAGCTTGCTGGGACAAGGCAGGGCGCGACATTAATTCGCCGGTTTTGCGGCGCATTCGAAACTACTCTGGTGCGTATAACTACCGGCCAATTCGAGGATCGTCGCGTTTGTCTTGCCACGCTTTCGGTGCGGCAATTGACTTTGACGCAGAGCACCTTCCTTTAGGTAAGAACGTACCGTCGTCAGAAATGCCTCAGGAAGTTGTAGATGCTTTCAAAGCTCAAGGGTTCTTTTGGGGCGGTGATTATACGGGGCGTAAAGACCCGATGCATTTTCAAATCGCCAGGGAAGGGTAATTATGCTCGCAACGATTTGCAGTTGGCAAAGTGCCACCGACCCATAGCTCGCATTTGCCCGAGCTTCCGCAGTTCGGACACGTGGTCTTTTGTTGCATTCCGGACTTCTCGAGAGCAACACACTTTCTACCACCCGCGCCGTTGGCTGCTCTGCTCGCAGCGCCTGAGTGAAAACCGTTGTTGGGGTTGTTCCCGCCCTTTCGCCCACGGTCTCGTCGTACTTCTGCTGGGATATGTAAAAAATTGTGAGTTCCTGCTTGAACTCGTTTTCTGTTCTGTTCTGGTCCTGATAGCGGATTTGTTCCATTTGCTACGCGTTCGTTAGCCCAAGCTGACATAAGTTCTGAGCACTTCTCTTTGGAGAGCAAGGACCACCAGTGGGTAGCATAGTGTTGGCCCCTTCTGTATCCAAATGAGTCAGCCCACGCCCACTCCTTGTTCCCGGCGCGAGGATCAGAAGTGGCAGTTCGCTTTCGAACGTTCCACTGTTCGAGTACTGTTACCTCGTTGTCTCTAAGTCCTTGCTGTCGATGACGGCCAGGGTAGTTTGTAGTGCACCCAACTTTACTAAGTCTAGGAGCGTGGTATATAGTGTACGTCAACATAGATACGTTCCTGGATAGTTTCTAACTAGTAACCAGACTAGCACACGAATAAGAAAGGGAAAGTAAATGCCTCTTCCGACACAAGACCAGGTTATGGGTCAGCTGCGGATTCTCATCCCAGCGATCGGTACGATTGTTTCTGCGGTTGGCATCGCCAGCCCCGGTCAAGTCAGCAGCACCGAAGCTGCCCTTATGACCGCTGTTGGACCTATCGCTTACATCATTGTTGCGCTATGGTCACTTGCAGCCAACTCCCGCGCTTCGATCATGAAGTCTGCAGCTCAGCCTGTTGTACCGGGCGCACCCGCGCCGGTCATCGTTCTCCCTGTGCAGGAGGCGGCGCTTGCACAGACCCTGCCCGACAACGTAACCACCACCGCCGAAACAAAGGTAGTCCCGAAATGAGGAAACTTGTCATTGCGTTATGCGCGGCTCTCAGCTTGGCCGCGTGCACCACGACCGACTTCACGACCGGCTTCAGCAACGTAGTCACCGCCGCTACCGTCGGTGTGCAGAATCCAGTCACAAGGAATGATTTGTACGCTTTCGAGAACTCGATGATCGTTGCCTTCGCGGGCTTGAATGCCTACAAGAAGACTTGCGCTCAGGGTGCGGTAGATGCTAACTGCCGTGCGAACATTGCCAAGCTTCAGGTATACACTCGCAAGATCCCAAAGGTGCTCGCGGACGCACGAGTGTTCGTGAAAAACAACGACCAAGTGAACGCGCAAGTTGCCTACAGTACAGCGAAGCAACTCTACGCAGACTTCACAGCCTTGGCTGCGGCCAGCAACATTAAGGTGCAGTAATGGATTATGCTCTTATCTTCTCCCTCATCCAGAAGGGCATCACTGTTGTGTCGGCTTTGATTCAAGCTGGTCAGGAAGCCGCCCCGGCGCTGAAGGCTCTTACGGACCTTACCACAGGTGCGCAGAGTGGTACGGTTACGGACGACCAGCTGGCTCAGGCTGAAGCTCTCCTCGACCAGATGATCGAGGACTTTAATGTGGACATGCCCCCGGCTGCTACCGCGTAAAGCTTGTTCGACAAGACGTACCGTGAAGAAAGAGGGCGAAGCTGCCCTCTTTCTTTTTATCAGGAATTTAACAAGGACACGGTGAAATATGCCGCACACAGTTCCGTACAGCGCAAATCGTTTATTTGATTGGTGTAGTTCGGCTATCATGGTTCAGTGTGGTGTCTTAGCAGTGATGTCAGATGTCTTGCTCGACGCGCCGCCACAGCTGGCTTTCACTGCATTTATTAATCTTGGTCTTACGCAAGCAACAACAGGTTTGCTTTTCTTTGCGACAGGAGCTACGCGTTGCTTTGCTTTATACCGAAACGGAAGATGGAAGAACGGCCCAGTAGTCCGTGCTGTTTGTGCTCTCGTGGGGGCAGCTATCTGGAGCCAACTGATGTTTGGCGTTCTTGTAATTTGGTGCACACACCACCAGCTGTATTTGTCCATTTCGGTTTGGAGCACAATGCTCGTGTTTGAAGGCCTGTCATTTTCCCGTGCTATGCTAGACAGCAAAGCTTCTCGTGTCAAACTTGATACTGACAGAGAACCAGCACTTCTGGGGATTGGAAATGAACCTTGAGGACTTCGCGAAGCTTCCTCTTATGTTACAGTGGGCAACTATGGCAGGGGTGGTCATCGTAATTGTGTATTTAGGAATACAGAAGTTTAGGAAAGAACCGAGTGATAACCAACACTCAGAGTACTATAAGATGGACCCTCTGCAGTATATAATGACATCTTTAGAGCGAGTTGAGCGCGACATGCACGGACGCTTCGATCGAGTTGAACGTGGACTCACGGACATCAACCGAGACACCATAGAAATCCGGAGAGCTCGGGATTGAGCATCCCCAGACAGTATGTACCCCTTACTATCAACAACCAACCGACTCTGGAGGCGGTCGAGAACCCTACCCTGATCATTCACAACGGAGCTTAGAAAACACCATGAAGTTCGTATCCATCATGGCGGTAATAACAGCCGTCTCAATGCTCACTGTAGCGTCTCCCGCCGAAGCGCGGAAAGGCCACATGAATAAAGCAGTAGCTACGAAAGATTTATCCTCGGTTGTCACGCAGTACTGTGGCGACCGTGTTTGTGAAATTCCCACAAGCGGTACTACTCGTAGTGCCTCTGTCCGGGGAAATGGAAACAAGAATAAGAACGTACGCACAGATGCCAACGGCAATGAGGCATACGTTCAGATTGATTCAAGTACCCCTGAACACGTGACCACCCGCCGGGGCCGCGAGGTTTGGGATCGGATATCCATTCCAACGCCAGCTGGTACTTGGCGGGTTGCGCGGTCCTGTGGCGAACGTCTAGCAAAGTACTGGGACTTGGGTCCTGGCTTGGACGCCACGGTAACTTGGCTGCGGGCTTTCCCTAGGGCGAGCCAACCTGCTCCTCGTGTAGCGGTGTACACGCCAGGACACATCATGGGGGTCGTCGGCGGCAGGGAAGGGGCTTGGCGCGTTGTTTCCTTCAACGGCGACGGGCGGCACGGGAATGTAGAGTTCACCATCTCCAGCCTTCGGGGCTACACCCTTCTGGATACGACGACGCGGCGAACAGCCTCTGAAAGCTCAGGGCAGCGCCGCCGCGCTGCACGCCATAAATTGCCAACCCGAGTGGCCTCTCACCGAGCGGGGGGCGCGTAAAGGTATTGGTTTGGGAGGGTTGGGCCTAGGTGGCCTAGGCCGGGGGCCTAAAGCCTCTCTATCGCCCTTTAAATCGGTTCGGCCTCGCCTCATTCCTCCCAAGGACGGCGGGGTAAACTTAAAACCCGCGTAGCCCATGAAACGGTTACGCGGGTTTCTTTTTGTCTTGAGCACACCTAGCCAACGTGGCTTCCAGAGCCGACTGCATTCTGCCACGAAGCCAAGCTTCACACCGCTCTACGTCGGTGAGTTCCCCAGGTGTTAATTCTCGTTGGGTGACACCAAGCATGCGATTTTCTAAGGAACCGTGCAGTGGTTTGTCCGTCACAACGTTGCTCCAATGAAATACAGTGCGTAATAAAGCACAGCAAAGACAGCCGTCAGGAGAATGCACACCTTCGTTGCCAGAACCTTGTATATCTCAGCGAGCCACAACATCATGATAATGAAAATAAATAACCAAGCCAAGCCACCGTCATCACTCATAGCCTTCCTCCTTGGAACCAGTATATGATCCAACCCAAGCACCAAGCATGAAGCATCTGGTCGAAGCCAATTCCCACAAAGAACCAATGCCAGCTTCGGGTAACATCTGGAGCACCTAGGTCTGTTTTAGGCAGCAGCCAACTGTTCAAACGAGACGTACAGAAGTCCACGAGAAAGTGTGGCAAGCCAATAAATGTAAAGGAAAAGCCAATTGAACCGAAGACAATCAGGTTTGTGCTGTATGGTGGGGTTGGTGGAAGCATCTGTACGATGATGTAACCGAGTGCGGGAGCCATAACCAAACTGTAAACCGCTACGTGCGTTACCAAGGGAAGGAGATGTTTTGATTTGCCATGAGCCATCCAATCGTTTTGACAAACGAAATCGGCAACGAAGTGAGAAGTCAGCAAGAACAAGAATGCAAAAGTTGGGTTCATAGTCTTCCTCCAATAGCCACGTATATGAAAGCAAGCAGCAGCCCGGCGAATATAGCGAGTGCTCCGACAATAGCTACTACCACGAGGGGGTGTGAGTACGACGACTGCACCACAGGTAGATTTCGCAGTCTGTATGGACGATAGAAGCCCATGACCTAGTGCCTATTTTTCTTGATAAGCCCCTTCTCAAGGAGCACTGTGATTGCGCGGTCCACTTGGTTAGGCTTCAGGCCGGTGTGCTCTACCACGTCCAACCCAGAAGGAAATACGCCGTTCTTCTGGGTAAGGAAAGCGAAGGCATCTAGCACTTGCTTCTGTCGTGGTTTAATACGAACGACCCGAGCACCAACAAGTTGTTCTTTCGTTGGAAGAGGTTTACTCATCCGCCACCTTTAGGGTGTCACTGTGGAAAAGAGGGAGCACGTCTTCCCGCGTTGGACCGTTACTAACGAAGCTTGGGTCTTCAGCACGTGTTCCAATGCAACGCCGTAAACTACTGATGAACTCAGGAACTGTGCGGCGTACTCCCTGACCAGTAGAAATCAACCCTCCTTCAAGACCACCAGGAATTTGGTCCACACAGGTGAGCATGATAGTTGGGTGGATAACAACTTTACCGAGTGTCTGGTATCGTGCGTCTGTTAAGTCCAAGGTAATGCGGTCTACGACTGAAGCTTCGTCCATCATTGCATAACGAACTGCACCTTGCCACGGGTTGGCAACGTTGGTGTAGTCCTCTATTGCAGCCCAAGGTTTGTCGGGGAGCTCATTCAAAAGAGGACCGTCACCGTGCCGCGTGATGTATGGGCGTGTCACGTACACAGCTTTGAGTTCCTCTACGCCTAGCTCCGGGCACAAGCCCATGACGTTTTGCAGACCGGTACTGGACCGGGTGACGTGTGGGAACGTTCCCCGGTGCTCGTCCAAGCCCAAACCCTGAGCTCCTTCGAAGACGAAACCTTTGTCCTCTAGGCCCTCAAGAGGAAGTTGCTTTACGTAGACCAAAAACTTTAACAGGTCTTTCCTGTACTGTTCCAGTATTTCGTCTGAAGTCAAATGCTGCCGCTCCTCAGCGGTAAGATCATTCTTCGTGATCCCCAACTGTTCCAGCCGGTAGGGGACGTACTCATGCTGGACCCCCCGAAGAATAGACTTGAGGCTGTCCCCGCTTACCACCCGGTCAAGCGTGAGGCCATATGTGGTCTCGGCGTTGCGGGTGACTGTCTCGTTGATACCTACCCCGCAGGACCCGTGGCGTGCTGTAGGCCCGCGCTTGGCTTCGACAAGCTGATTGATCATCATGTCCCAAGGCGTAGTGACCATGCATTTAGGGTCCGCGCTTATGCGAACGATAGACACGCCCTTAGTCACGAGGCTTTTCCGCTCCTGTTCAAACAGAATAGGGTTGCAGATAAAGTGCTGGCTAAGGTGCGTACGTGCGCTAACGAATGAGCCTGAACCGAAGTGGTGGAAGACATGACGGCGTCGGCCGGGAAGTTGTACCGTGTGGCCAGCCTGTGCTCCGCCGTTGAACCGAACCACGGTTACTGGCCCGTTGGCGTTGGCGCAAAGATAGTCTGTGGTGAGGCCTTTGCCTTCGTCGCCCCAGTTCGCACCAATAACGGCATAGGCTTGTTTGGTCATTTCACTACACCCCAAAAGATAAGGAAAGGAAATGCCCCTGCCGTATTTAAAACAGCAAGGGCTGTAAACACAAAGGCGATGATAATGTTCGGCCACCCTGCTTTGCTCCAGAAGGAAGCAATGGCTGCGAAGGCTAGTGCGTTAGCTAAGTACAACATGATACCGTTTCCTTCTATGAGTTAGAAGCAATCAGCGGTGGCCTCCTTTTCAGAGCACCACCGCCAATCCTCAACACGACAGTTCTATAGCGTAGTCACGCCGCGCAAGCTTCCTTGTCGTTGGAGAAAGCTCTCTCCGGCTCCGTGACAGAGATTGCCAGCCACTCTGCAGCTGTGTAGGTCAGTATTTTCTCGAGCCATTCGCTCATTACTAATTTCCAAATTGAGTTTAAATTCAGTGCGGGACTATCTGGAAGGGGTCCCGCCTCTCCTAGGAGAAGACAGAGACCAAAGAGCGCATTCTTCGATCCCTGTCAGTCGCCAGACTCGACTATTGGTCTATTTATTCTAGCTCGATAGACTGGTGAATAATAGGCTTCTCCCCACTAGCTATACGCTTCCTTATGCGGTTGCCTAATTTTCTCCGTTTTCTCGCTACGTAAATCTCTCTTTGTCTTCCAGGGGTCAATTTCTTGAGCACTGTTTTCTCAAGTTCTTCAACTTCCGAAGGCTCAAGCGCGCCAAGCCAAAGATCGTAATGAGCTAGTGCATATTTTATCTCATCAAGAGTACCACGTCCACAATTTGGTTCTCTTAGCAGGTCTGCCTCAGTCCAAGTAGCAAGCCAAATAATAGATCGTTCAGCGCCGTAAGCAGGAGCGTAGAAACTTACATCAGTTTGAGCAAAAAGGCTTTGCACAACGTTAGATGCACGAGTACTTAGAATTGGAAAAGGCTTACTTCCTACGCGAACAATTTTCTTTGCAAGAAAACTAATAGGCTCTACTAAGGCTTCCTTTCTTCTCCACGCAACTCGCCCTAAAATTTGACTGACTCTAGTGCTGCTAATATTAAACAAAGCGCCTATAGCTTTTAGGGTAAGCCCCTCCTCACGAAGTTTAAGCAATTGTTTAGTGCGTTCTACGTCAGCAACAGCCTGCAGCTTTGCCGAAGAGCTCGGGGGTTTTTGTTTTAGGGACTTCTGCTTTTTAAAACGACCACACTCAGAACATCGCTCACTAGACATTTAATTGCTCCTTGTGTTGCGCCCCAATCACGGTGCCCCCGAGTTCTTTACGGAGTGCTGTCACTTCACCTTGTGCCGCAACACCGGGTGTGCGCCGGACAAGTCAATGATGTTCTTGCCCATCGCTTTGGTGCCGGCAGCAATCGTGGTGAACTGAGGACGCTTGGTTTTCCCGTTCTCCCAGCTGCGCTGCGTAGCAATAGCCGGACCGCCTGCGTCACGAATAGCACGCGCAGACAACTTGCTGTCCTGGCGAGCGTCGTGGAAGGCTTGCATGATTGGGTCCGGACCCTTGAAGACATATGCTTTGTATGTCGGAAGAGAACGTTTCGATTTAGCCACTGTGTCAATCTCCTGTTTGATCTATGGAAGAAGTGGTGCGCGGGGGCGTTGCCCTTTCACATACCGGGGTGTTACTTTCCCCGCGCACCTGTACCCGGTTACACCGTTTCGAGCATCGCCTTCAGTTCATCTACGCTCTTGTTGGAGAGCGCGTCGTCCTGCTTCTTGGCGATGATCTCGAGGATCTTTTGCTTCGTTTCCTTCTTCGAAGCAGCAGCAGCCGCTGCATCACGCTCGGTTTTGATCACGCCGATGATGTGCTTCAGGACGTCCAGCCGCAGCTGATTCGTCTGATCCACGATCGGGGCATCTTCCACGAACGAAACGGTCGGCGTGCTGTCCAGCGTCTTGAACACGCCGACGGCAAGGTCGTTCAGGTTCACTTTGCCGGTGCTGCTGGTCAGCGGCAGCTGCCACAGGTCACTGACCGTGAACAGACCACGCGAAGTGCTGAACGTGAGATTCTCACGGGACGCCTTTTCAAAGATATTCATATCTGTCTTCTCCTATTGGATTGGGTTTTAGAAAGTGACTTTCAGAGTGCGCTTGAAGTTGCCTTCAACACGCACCAGCAATTCGTTCTTCTGGGTGCTGGATATCCCCAGACCGCTCAGTTGGTCGGGTGTCTCCTCAGTCTTCATACGACTGCCGAGAAGCTCAATAACCTTCCGATGCGGATCAAGTTCGGACCGTAGGAATTCATTGAAGAATCCCCGAGCCTGACCGTCATTCTTACAGCCGTCAAGCATGAAGAAGTAGTGCTTGTTACCGACGCCCTTGTCGTTCCAGTAGTTCGGGGACATCATCAGGACGTTGACCTTGTGGAAGTCCTGGGTCCTTATACCCCACACGGTCTTGGGTGACTGTGTCGAAGGCATCATGCTCAGGATCTCGAACTTCCCCTTCTTCAGTTCGATTTTGGCAACAGTGACCCATTCCTTATTCTTCAGAGGAGCGGGGTGCTCAAACGCAAACACCTGCCCACCGAATGCGATCTGCGCACTGAAGCCGGAATCGGTAGGCAAACGCCGATTCCAGTTGTGGATCTTGAAGGTGTAGATTCCGTCTGGCATTCTGCTCAGTGTCGGGAACGTGATATTCTCGACAGGAACGTGTCCTTCTGGAGCCGCATCAACGTAGTCGACATCCTGCACACCACCAGAAAGGACGTCTCTGCGGTGATTCCAGCCGACACGACGACCAGAAGGGTAACCATCGTGAGCACCTTCACGGTGCTCTCTCGAACCCGGCATGAAGACGTGCAGGTCCATCAAGCTGGCGTTTCGTCCAATGTGGTTCCACATGTGCGTGAACCGCAGAACGCCGTCAACACGACCGCCGCGTTCCTGCACCAGCTGTGACATCGAATCAGCCACGCCGCCGTTGTAGTCCCACGAGAAGTTGTTGTCCCACTTGAACAACGGCTTCGCAGTCTTGTCCTTCGGTGCAATCAAGCTGACGAGGTTGCCTACCTGCTTGTTCTCCACCATCACTTCGATGGTTTCTACGTTGGGAACAATGCTGGTGATGAACTCGTCGATCGTGACGGTCTCGACCTTCGACAGGTTCTTCTGCACCTTGGGCTTGTTCGCGATACCGCCGAACACATCATCATTCATCGTCTTGCGGGCGGTGCGGTCAGCGAACAGGACGTTGTTCACGCTGACGTCCGCAAGGTTGGCGAAGCGCCGCTCCAGCGACGGGAGCAAGCCAAGGCTTTCGATAGTCTCCTTGGCCTTGGTCACCATTGCCTCGGTTACGAGCGCCGTGGAGCGTTTATAGTTGGTCGGGGCTACCATCTTCTCAAAGCGAGTAACAGCCGTCTCAAGCGCCATCCCTTCCGAGAGCTCGGTCAGGAGCGTACCGATAGATGTGTTCCGGATCTTGGACACAGACCCCGGAAGAATAACCGACTGCTCCCAGACGAACAAGTCCTTCTGGAGCTCGGGAAGCTTGTCGAAAGCAACCTTGGCCTTGCAGAAGGCGTCCACCGCGAACTTGTGCTCCTGGCCGCGATACAGGGAGTTCTGCGCGATCAGTTCGAGCACAGTGTTAACTGAATCCAAGGTGAGCTCAGTCAGACTACGCAGAAGAACGTCGTGCAGCGCCCGCGCTTCCCCCTGAATCGTGGGAATGTTGGCTTTGGGCTGGACGTAGTCGCGACCCGTGTTGCGCTTCGGGAGCTCTACGTGGAAGTGCTCCCAAGTCCTGACTGCCTGACCTTCGTCTTCTTCGTAGTTCTTATCAATGCCGACGTGGCGTTCGTAGTGAAGGAAGGCGTTCTGTATTGGAAAGATCTTCACTGCTTCCGCTACGATGTTGACAACCTTTTGATAGTTCTCGTCAGGAACCACACAGTCCCAGACGCTGACCATCTTACCGTCAACAATGGCGACGACATTGCCCACCGTGCGGATGAACTGTTTGCAGCAGCTGCAGTCGTGCTCTGTACGTTCCCGGAACTTGGGGTTGGTCCCGGTCGGGAAGCTGGCGAGGTAGGTGTTCCAGACATCATCCTTCGCGATGCTGGTGGTGTAGAGGTTACCGCTGGCGGCAAGCTTATTGAAGTTGCCTTCAACAGCGGTCTTCAGTTTATGAAAGTCCATGGTGTTCATTCTCCTGTTGGTCTTTGGAATCAGCAGCCGCAAGAATTGCGCCTTGCGTTGGGGCGAGCATTGTTGCCCCCATCAAGCCCGTCTCCGCCGCATCATCGTCGTCATCCCAATGCGGGGTGAAGGCTTCTTTGATTGCTTGAATGACGCGGCGGAGCATGTTGGTGTTTCCTTACTTTCGGTTAGGGAGGCTGAGGTCCAGAGACAGATCCTTCGCTGTCTTGGCCGTGAGAAGGTTGATCAGGTCGGATCCCCCAGTAGACAAACTCGGCAGTCTTTAGCACGGATGCAATCTCCTGTTTAGGTTGGTTGGCTTACTTCTTCACAACGGTGTACTTGGTGTTCTTGCCTTTGCTGCCTTTAACCTTCTTCAGAAGTCCGGCCTTCTGTGCCTGAGCAAGGAAGACGCTATACCCAGCGGGTTTACGACCAGCGTAAGACATGAACTCGCGAGCAGCAGTAGGAGTGAGCTCACGGAGCTTGTGTTCCTTCGCGTATGCCACGAACATGTCGAGCAAGGAACCGCTGCTGGCGGCTTCGACCTTGCCCTTCTTGAACTTGGCATTGGTGACCGGTTGCGACACCACGTTCATGACGCCGACGGCTGCGAGCAGACGCTGAACAGCGCCGACCTTGCTGTCCTCGCAAAAGATCTCAATTCTACTGATATTGTCTTTCATAGCTTATTCTCCTTCTCCGTAATAACCATACCCGCACGTTCTCCTTGCCCCAGACTGGCCCCATCGCGAGTTCGAATTGCGGCACAGGAAACTTGCCTCTCTTCCTTTGGGTAGAGAGGTTGTTTTTCTTGATGGCTAGGACTTCAGCAAACTCTGCCGAACCCAGCCAATCATGGGGATAAGTAGCTAGTCGTTCGAGCGCCTGAGTGGCTTCATGACTTTGCATGACTCGGCTCCGGCGCGGTGAGCAGCACAGCCATCAGACGATATGTGCCGGTTAGGTCGAGATAGCGCATGCCGCGCGCCATCGCCTCGTAGGGCTTGTCCCGCTCCAGTTGCTCAGCCATACCGCCGACACAAGCTATAGCGTCCTCACGATCCGTGAGACCCATCGCTTTACAGACCTCGAGACCCGCTGTTCGGCGGTAAATCGGGACAGGCTTGCCCATCGCGTCGAAACCGTCTCCAGAGCCTTCCTTGGTCTGTCGGCGGGGTAGGGTTTGGTTCAGGTGTTCAGCCATTGATAACTCTCCTGGTGGGTTATACGGTTGGGGTTACGAAGCTACTTGCAGAGCCAAGCTGCCGCCCAAGACCAACTGCTGAAACTGCTGCTGGAGTGAACGGACCGTTTGTGTTGCTGCTGCTTCAACTTCATGTGCGGGGCCGTCAGGAGCCTTCACGATCTTGCGGGCCGCGCCTCGACCAGCTTCCACCGCTTCCATCAGATGGTTTCTGCCGTTCTCCGAGAACATGTCGCTTAAGCGCCGGAGCTCGTTGGCTGCTGTGCGGATGACCGAAGCATTCCGACCCTGAATGCCGCCGTGCATTGTGGCCAGAAGTTCGAGAGCTTCCGCCGCCATCGCGGACACGAAGTCAAACTGCTCGGCAGCGATCTTGCCAACGATCACGTAGACGTTGATGCGCGACAGCCGGGCTGTATTGTTGAAGTCCGTCGCGATCTGCTTGGCTTCAGCGATAGCTTCCTGAAGTTCAGCGTTCCGTTCCTCAGGGCACAGAAGCCCGAAGGCAGTGTTGGTGCATATCCGGGTAACAGCTGTCCGTGCGTCTGCTTGTGCTTTCCAACCACGAGTGTGTTCGGCACGGTCGCCGATCACGCGCTTTGTTTCCCACCGTGCTTGTTCGGACCCGTCAGCAACGATGTGCTCTCGTTCCAAAACTTGTTTGTGGTACGAGATGTTCCCGATCAGCGAGGTCTTCAGTGAGACCAGATAACCAGGACGGATGATTGTGTTGCGATCTTCTACTTGAATAGGCATGCGCGCCTTTCCTTTTCTTTAAGGGTTGGTCGTGTGTGACTGCGTAGTTATGCGTGACGAAGCCAAGCGAGGCATCGCCGCGCTGGTATTCTGGAATCCAAAGCTTCTCACCGGTACGGTCGGGCCAGTTGATTCGCCAATGACCGCGAACCTCGTGTGCTCGTCGTCCTGTCCTCTGAACCACTCTGGTGCAATTATCTCTGCCACCCGCGTTTCAATTGTTTTCTTTATCGGCATGTTTCTTCGCTTTCCATATGTGGAGATACAGCGGCCACTCTTTGTGTGGCATCAGGAACGCTTGCTTGTCTGAAGCCACAACGTACAGCATGGCTTTTGGGTCGTGGTAGTACGTACCGGTAGCGGGGTCGCGAAGCACAGCCTCACGCATTGCGTCAGCGAGGTCTGTGAACTCTTTCGTGTTCATAGACCCCGGCCCGGCTTTGCGCGAAACTGTAAACTTCACAGCATCCTCAAAGAGTTCACGCTCCCATTGCGCGCGGTCTTTCAAGTGAAGATCAACCGCGTGCTTTGGGTGCGCATTTTGTTTTAGGGGCTTGATAGACAATCATAATTCTCCTACTTCAAACTTCTCAGCCATGATCGTAACGACCGCATTCCAAACGTGAACACGCGCTTCATTACCTTCGATACAGTTCAAAGTTGTTTCGCAAATAGCCCCCATCAACGCCATGAGTTGCACGGCGTCGACGTCGTCTGCAATTGCCGCACGAACATCGGCGTTGTAGTTCTCGATTAGATTTGCAATCTGCCTCGGCAAGGGCTTACTCATCCTCGGTCTTCCTCCATTGCTTCCAGGACGATAGCGAGATCTTCGAGTTCCTTCCGACGAGCAAGATTGCGCTGGAGTGACTGCTCAAGTAAGGTGACCTCACGACGCAGTTTCGGAAGCTCTTGGTCCGCGTCGTAAATTGGCTGAATAAGAGTCTCGAGTTCAGCCTTTACTTCAACCAACTGCTTACGCAATAACGCTACAGCGGCGTCAGATACGATCGGCATTTATTTCTCCCTAGCTGTCGAAGGTGCACTGGTCGTTGGGGCCGCGCTTCAACCGAACAGGATTGAACAGGCTCCAGCCGACGAAGTACACAGAGAATATGAAAGTCTCGACTAGAATGAGGCTCCAGATGATGTTACCGACCGAAATTTCGTAGCAGACATCCTTACTGCGGCTTGAGTTTTCGTTAAAGATGCCATACGTCGGGTAGTACCGCATTGACGTACCGTTATTGAAGTACCGAGGCTGGCCGCAGCCGGAAAGCAACATGCTCGCTGCCACAACTAAACAGATTGTTTTCTTCATTTTTGATTTCCCTTGGTTTCGGGTCCTCACGCAGAAGCGATTACGCGGCATTCCTTAAACACCGCGTAGATTCCACTGCCAGCGAAGAGTTCCGTGCTGGTCTCTTTGTTCAGTGCGGTAAGAACATCCGCGATCTCTGCTGCCTCGTATTCGTTGAGGCTGGGCGTTGTTTCTTCTGCACTGAGCGTGGCGTCGTCGGTCTCCTCGACGTCCAACTCTAGCGTAACGACAAGCTTCCTCATTTCGACAGTCCTCCGTTGATCATCTTGTTAGCCCGATAGAAAAGCATCGGGTGTCCGTCCGGCTCTAGAAGCGGCAGCAGCAGTTTCATTTCGCTGACGTACAACGGCCCGAAGTCCTTGCCGAATTCGACAATGGACGGCGTGTTGTCGAGGATGTCTGCCAGCTTGATTGATTTGGCTTCGGGCGAAACCGAAGCCAACCGCAGCCGGTCCATTTCTTTACGAGCAGCCCGCTTCAGCTGCGGGAACTCCTTGCTGGGGTTGGTGAGTTCGTCAACCAACTGCGCAACCTTCGGACCGAACTCGGTCTTGATCTGCCCCAGCGTTACCGGCGTATCTTCGACGACGTCGTGCAGCCACGCCGCAGCAATGACTTCGTCGTCCCACGGACCGCCCCATGGGGCGCTGGCAGCCACAAGCCAATCAGCAACCCGCATCGGATGCCGCCAGTAAGGTTCGCCCGTGTATTTACGTTTCTGATTGCCGTGAGCATCAATAGCGAATGAGATAGCTTTTCCAATTAGAGTAGGCATTTGATATTTCCTTTACCAGTTAGGCTGAATGTGCGCGCTGATCCGCAAACGCCACAACTCAATTATGAGTTGAGTACCATTTCCTTCCCAGCGCCAACCCAGAGAGTGTCTGAAGAACTTAACAGTCATAACAATTCCTCTTAAACAGCCAGAGCCAACTGCCCCGGCATTCGGTGAACGTGACGAGCGCACTCGGGACCAATCCCGCTTGCAATGCTTTCTGGAACAGTGAGCAGTCGGTTGCATCGACCGCATCGACCTTCATGCCAAACTTCAACCGTGTCAGGCAGAGCATTCATGATCACGACTTGGTTGAAGAGCCATAAAAATGCCTTGTACGCGGGCGCTTCTATCGTGACCTTGGACTTGGCGGTAAGGCGAAAGCGCCGTCCATCCATAATCCCCATGTACGTGTAATCTTCTCCGTTGTCAGGCCCGCGAAGGAGACTGACAAAGAAGCAGTTACCGTCCTCGGATTTGCGAGCACGGTAAGTGAAGCGGGTTCCGGTTACGCGCGAAACAATTGTGAACGTTGCGTTACCGGCGCGCATGAAGGTAAGCACGTCTTCTGGAGTGAGTAGGCGACGACCGCTCATTAGCGTTTCCCCAAGCTGTAGTAGAATGCTTCTGGTTGAGTTAGGTCCGCCTTGGTAGGCGGATTCAGAAAACAGTAACAGAAGAAAGCTACCGTGAGGAACAGCACGACGGCTGCGCCTTCAAGTACTCGCATGATCATAGACTATCGCTCCTCATCGTAAGGGTTGACGCGCTTCAATCGAGGCAAACCAGTGACGACTTCGACCTTGGCGTCTTGCTCAGGTATCTGAATGTCACCGAGTTTGCACCAGTGCTTGGCTTTATGTCCTTTGGACTTCTTGCCTTTGTGGAACTCGTACTGCTTCGGGGTAATGCCGTGCGCACGCATCTGGTTGGAATTTTGGAAGCCTAACTGGCGCGCTATAATACTCTCGAAAGCTTCCTGCTCAGTCGCGGCTTTGATCATAGCGTTACCAATCACGCCAAGATACGAGCCATCAAGATGGCGCGTTACGCGGCCGATCCATTCTTTGCCGCGCATGATCTTCTTGAAGCCGATGACGCCGTCGTCACGTAGCTTGTAACCTTTGCTCAAGGCTAGGCTCCTTATTCGTAGTAGGGACGCTCCTTCGGGAAGAAGGGCTCAGGGTAGTTGTCACACACGCGGGCGACGTAACGTCCCACACTAGCCACACTGCTAAGGGCAGGGCGACCTTTGTTGAGGCGTGCTAGCGCGCCTTCGTTAAGGAGACCAGCAGCGATAATAGCTGCGTCGCGATCTTTGTAGGTCTGAGGGAAGGCAGCATTCCTGCAACCTTCCTCAAGGTTGTGAACGATCTCACCAGCGGTGTACCACCAGCCGCCTTCTTCCGCACCACCGTACGCAAGGTTCGCCATATAAACGGCGACCGTGTAGAAGGCTGGCGGTGTGGTGTCTTTCGTAGGAGCGTCGTATTCGTCGTCTGTTAAGTTTTCAGACATGCTCAAAACCTTTCTTTGTATGCCCGGTCCCAAGTGCACTTGCCCGCGACTTCCGCGATCCCTCGGATACGGTCAGGACCACCCATGTGCGTGATCCAGCCTTCCGAACCAACGTACATGAAGCACTGAACTCTGATCCCGGTCTGGTTCAGTTGAACCATGATCTTCTTGCGCCCGTACATATTCGGGTAACCTTCGAGACCATCAAGGCGTTTGAGTTCTTCCTTCGTAACCTCGTACACCTCACCAGCGACGCGCGCTCGCTTACGGTCAACGACGACCGGGTAAGCCCCGAGATCGCGAAGGTCGTAAGGCATGAGGGTCACACCGCTGTCGATAAATTTCGCATCACGAAGAAGGCGGTTGTTACCGTAGCCTCTCTTCAGTGTGCCGTACACAAAAACATAGAACATCTCATACTCCTTTCTCCTCAGTTAGGAAGCAAGCATTTGCCACTGCGGGCCGCGCCCGGTTAAGGACACGACCCGCAGGAACTTACGCTAGCAGTGTTGCGTTAGTTGTTGAGGGCCGCGAACTTCGCAGCGACCTCGGCGTAGGTCTCCTTAACCGGGCGAGCAGCGCCATTGATGAAGACGATGCGCGTTCCGACCCGAGCACCCTTGCGCGGGTAGAACTCGCGCACATCGGCCGGGTTGATTGTGACCGGGAAGTACAGCGCCGGGGCTTCCCCCGCCGTCGGCGTGCTCTCGTTTTCTTCCGAGATCGGGTTCTCCAGATCATCCAGCTGAACCTGACCAGACTGACCACCCGCACGCTGTTCGGTGAGAATGACAGCGCGTTCGGCGTCGATGTTGACGGCGGTGAGTTCGATGGTCTTCATAGTGCAGTTCTCCATGGCCTGTGTTGATGAATGAGAGCTCGTCAGGACAGGCAGCACTGATGAGCTATGGCGTTTTGCCCAGCGGGCCAGTTAGGCGCGGGCAGGAATTTCGTTGGGTTGCTGAAGGGAACAGCCGCCTTCAGCAACCCGGTTGGATTTAATCTTAGTGGCACCTGGTTGTCGATGCCTTAGAGTTAGCACACTAATTGTTTTCCTAAGGTCGCTTTTCTAAATAACTGTGGGCTAGATTTTACTCATTCTTAGTCTCCTGGGTTGTGCTGCAGCGGTTTACTGCAACTTTTGATCGAGGCGTTTCAGCGCCACCGATTCGGGCATCACCGCAAGGTTGCGGTGCTGTTCAGTTTGACGCTGCCGCCATCGGCGTTCCCGCGTCAAGTCATTCGGTCGCTTATTCAGGAAGGCTTGCTTGACTGCTTCGTCGAGGTAAGTCTCAGCCAACCCGAAGTCCTTGTAACCTTGCTTGATCGTATCAAGATAAGCCTGTGACGGCGGGTAGATTCCGTCGTCATTCTTAAGGTAGATAAGAGCGTTGTGTGCTTTGCCTTGGTACTTAAGCACGATGCTCTCTTCCTTGTAGTACGACCCGGTTGCCACACCCTCATACCGGTCCAGCGCCGCTTCGTCCTGCCGGTCAATCATCCAGAGACCACAAGGAACCGAATCGTTCGGGCTGTACTCAACGTCGGCTACCCCGCGAAAAACAAGTTTTGCTTTTGTCAGCATAAACTTACCTTTCGGTACTGCGCCGGGGCAACGCCGACGCATCTGACGCTTGTTCAAGTTGGATCCGAACGCCACGTATAATTTCATTGTACCTCCTTAGTAAGCAACCCGGCTTCAAGCAGCCCGGCTACAAATTGCGTTGGCGTGTTGGTGGATATAACTTTGCCCTGCAGCAGCACGCGTTCGGCAACTTCTTCCATGAACGTTTGAATATTTTGCTCCGGGGTATTACTCATCGCCCGGAGCTTCCGCACGACGTCGCGGGCATCACTTGCTTCGATGACCGCGCCGTCACTCGTGTGGTAAGTTCGCACTAGAACCCACCCCGCGCCGCCGCCCGACGCATCGTGTTGGAGGGGACAGCACCCGGTCCAGTTTCGGGCTGGACCATCGTGACGCGCTCCTGCCAGAATGTCTGCTCTTCAGCAGTCATCTCCAGCTTCGCCATGAAGCTGCTCAGTGTGGTCGGAACGTTCGTCACAACCCGAACAGCCGTAGGCGTCGTGAGTTTGAAGACCTCAAACCCGGCGCGTCGTGGCCGACCCGTGGTTGGCGGAAGAGCTTCACCAGCGCGTTCCAAATGCCACCGGATGTTCGGTCGTGACCGGACACCCAAGCGCACTCGAAGTTCTTCACTGGTCGAACCTTCGGGACGCGTGAGTAGTTCGAACATCGCCCGCGTGCGGCGTCCCGACCGCCAGTACCCCGAGAACTCGCGAGGCGCACCAGCCGGTAACGCCACCGGCACACTTTGCTCACGTTCAGCAGCCGCGATCAATTTCGCGCAGAGGGATACCCACCGCAGGATCTTGGCCGGGTCGATCGTGCCGCTGTGCTGGCGGAACTCAACGGTTCCTTGCCGCCAGTACGATTGGAAGTTCAGCTTCACGTACCGCCGACTGCTGATTGAGTTAGCGATACCCGCGACGTCCGTTGCTTGCTGCAAGCGAGAACGGTTCAGGTTCTTCACCGGCTGAAGGTAAGCGTTGGCGCTGCCCCGCCGACTTGGCGGAAGCAGACCGTCGATCACTTCTTCGTTTTCCGCGTAGAGCTCAGCCAGCTTCTTCATTGCCGGCAGAGACAAGTGCCGCGCTCCGATGTGGACGTGCAAACCACAAGAGCGGTTCACGCGCGCACCCAGCGAAGCCAACGTTGCGCAGACCTTGTTCACTTGGTCTTCCAACGTTATGTCGGTGAGGATTGGCGAGACGATCTCAGCACCGTTCCCGCCGGGAATACCGGAAGAACTCAGGCTGCCGTCAGACACAATCTTCCACTTTGTTCGTTCCGGAGTGTGACTGTATCCAGCCGCGTAGCAAGGCGCACCCGCCGCATCGATAGCCATCGCTGCGTTGTGGTGCGTCATTCCTCCCGGCAAGATCACTTCGAT
>JGI24890J29729_1000547_pt1 | contig 22790 bp, 30 predicted proteins | sample FreactcultureFD7_FD_29729 | JGI IMG/M metagenome (IMG submission 29729)
GTCGAACCCTCCCCCTCCTCTTCCTCCTCTACGACTCCCGCCGCATCCTCTTCCACCTCCTCAGCACCTGAACAATCTCAAGGAGCTCCGAGAACAACTACGAATCCCCCAGTATCAACGACGACTCAAGCGTTGGAAACCGTCACTCGGTCTCGCACAACTTCTTCTTCGTCTTCCTCTTCCTCAACAACTACGACTCGCCCTGCTCCTTCCTCCTCGAGTACAACCACCACCTCCTCTTCGACAGAAGAAGAAACTTCGACTTCATCCACCGAAAGTTCGACTTCGACGACAACGAGGGAATTACAAACCTCCACTGTGCTCTCCACAGCTTCGGCAGTCTTGATCACTTCTACTCTCACATCCGATTCAAGAACTATCGCCACCGTCATCTCGGCCGCGAGACCCACAATCTCCAATAACACTTCGGGTGCATCGTCGGGTTTGGTAAAGAATGGTTGGGTCGGAATAGTCACGGCGGTAGCAGTTGGAGCTGGATGGATGATGTGAGCTTGACGAGAAGGGGATCAAGGACGCTGGGCGGACACTTCTGCTGTTATCGATATTCTTTTACGACACTCTTTATTTGTGACTTTCTCTCTATCTTTTGTAGAAAAGGAATTATTTATTGTTCAATTGGCTTGAGCTGAGCTCGCTATTCTACCAATATACTGTCACGGGCGATTAAACAAGGTGTGCGAGAGACGAGACTTCAGGGGTGTACAACAGAAAGAGACCAACTATAGCCTCGAGTTCAAATCATAGTAAGCCATTATTCGACGAGACCGCAGAACAGGGAGTGAAGCGTACCGACGGAGAAGCCAGTGATCATAGACGTAGGGAGTAACACACGACACATACCGAAAATATCTGAAAACCTGATTCTACCCTTTCGCAAGCTCACGTTGTTCCAACACCTTCCTTCTTGCGAATGTTCTCATAGCGTCAAGTCCTCCATCCTGATTTACGGCTCCTTGTTCCTCAAAGTCAAAGCGAACGAACCATATTCCTCCATCTCAACTTTAACCAACTCCACCTCATCCAAATTCCGATTGAAAAGGTCGATCCCGAGAGAAGGGAGCTGAAAGTCGTGCAGGGTAGCTAGCTTGATAGCTTCGTAGATATAAGAGAAGTCGAAGTGATAGTACACTTGTGCGATGGCGAGATTGTGCTTCTCCAAGGCGTAATCCCGGAGACCCTGCTCTGCTCCTCCTATTCCTTCTATCATGACACCATTGCGACGCCCTACAAGTTGGAGGTTGACCAGATCGCGCCATCGTTGTGAGGGGTCACCCCAGGGAATCGGTGTCCATGCGAAGAGTGGGTAGTCGTTGCGTTCTCGGAAGGGATTCTTCGAGTACTCGTCCGTTGGGTCAAAACGACCGTGTATCTCGAAGTGCTCGTCGTTGAGCGTGATTCGCTTCAAATGCGGCAGGCGATCTTGCCCCTCGATGAGTGGCAGAAGAGCCGAGACCTCCACTTCCGAGTTCCCGAGGACGAGGTTGACGAGATTCGGAAGGTTTAGAAGAGTGGAGAGCTTATTGCTCGCAATCTGGCAGTAGGGAAGCTCGAGAGTCGTGAGATGGGTGAAGCGGGATAGTTGAAAGTCGATTGACTCTGAGTCTTCTGGGCCACCAAGGCAAAGCGATTCGATTTTCGGTCGTAGAAGGGGGAGAGTATGGCGGAAATCGTCCATACCAGAGGAATCGAGCTTGAGCTTGACAAGGCTGGAGCATGCGTTGACCAGCACTGCGACGGAGGGTTCAGCCGCTCCAGGACCTTCAATAGTGAGGTGACCGATTCGAGGGAAGACGTGATCCTGAGTTGCCGGGGATTGTATATCGATCCACCAGCTGACGACTTCTACGCTTGTGAGTGTTGGGAAGAGATTCAACCATTCAAGATTGCCAAGGTCGAGAGATCTATTTTCGATGAAGATTGGCGTAGAGAGGGATACGTGGGCAAGATGGCGGGAAACGGAGTGGAGGGTTGGCGTGAAGGGTACATGGGGTAGTGAGCTGTTGTAGACGAAGTGTCGCAGATTGGGAAGGAGACTAAGGAGTTGTCGAACATTGCCAGCAGTTTCGATTGCTAGCCCGTGATTGTCCGCCCCGTACCACTCTCGGAGCTCGAGCCGGGCAACTTTTTCGCCGAGGTACCGACGCAAAGTGAACGTTCGGGAGAGGAGGAGGAGACGAGGGGCCAGGTGATGATCCGAGAGTTCAATATCGGAATAGATCGTATTCTCGAGGAAGGGGTGTAGGCGTGACGACAGTGCAAGTGGCCGTGGTGGCCGCCTCGAACGAGATCTATAGGCGAGATCGAAGATAAGCTGAAGGAGTTCGTTTGGAAGGGAGGAGAAGCGGTCGATCTACGAGCAGCAGTTCCAGGTCAACGGAGAGATTGAGAGGGTGGAGAAGCACGGTAGACTTACCTTGGGACTATTCTGATGCACTAGAGCCATCCTACTCGAGTCTTGAGGTGTTGTGAAAGTCGAGGTGAAGAGTGAGAGATGAAGAGTGGTCCCCCAGTCGAACGACCTCCTGCCTCAATCCCGATACTCGAATGACTTGAGCTACCTGCTCTTAACTGACACTATATCCCCCCTCGGTCGGTCTCTTCGCTATAAAGTCGCTCTCCTCTGCGTTCTCTCGATAAATCGTCTCCCTTCACAACTCACACAACTTCTCTACGATACGACGATACGACGAGGTACTGATGTTCAGGCGATAGGATACGTAGCTACCTGGTAGCGCGAGAGACCACTCAGGAAGGGCTCAACTTTCGTCGAAGTTCGCTTGACTGAGCTTCGCTGGTTCCAAATTGCGGGGAGCAGACTCTACGTTCTCGTGTAGTGCGATTGTTAATCATGAGCTCTAGAGTCGGCTTCAAGGGGAACGGGTGACTCGGACCTGCAGATTTGACTTTTGGATTCGCTTCGCAATCAATCTCGTTTCGTTTCCCCTGCTCGCTCGGATGCTCAAGTATCGAGAATCTTCAGAGATTGATCTTCTGAGCTCTCAGGGTGGGCTAGGGAGTGATCAGCCATGAGGTTGGAATGGAGAAGATTGAGCAAGAACAATTATGAAGTCAAAGGTGCTTTTGCGAAACGAGAGATAGCTTCATCGACTCACGTTGATGCCTGCCGAAGCTGAAGAGCTGATCCGACCTCACGCTAGCCTAGGAGAGACCGGGGCTGACCTAGATGAAACGATCAACTCGAAAGCCGTTCTCACTGTATTGTGTACTTGCTGTCCCGTCGTTCGTCGCGCGTAGCGCTCACGCTCTCGCTTAGACTCGCAGAACATTATAGATAGATACTGATATTGCGATTGCTCCGTGGATATTCGTACAAAAAGAAAGGAAACCCTATGAAATCGACAAAAAAGAAACCAGAAATGCGAAACCACGATCTCTAGAACGACGTCTTGCCCTTCTTGCTGGCCTCAACGCACTCGGCTAGAGGCTTAGAACGACGACTTGTCCTTGTTGCTATCCTCGACGTGCTCGACCGATGACTTTGGGAACCCTTTCTCAAGTTCGGGCTCAGTCGCGGCTCCGTCCCCGAGAGCTCGGTCTCCGTCAAAGATAAGGGCAACTTCCTCAAGAGAGCGTCCCCTGCGATACAGAGAGAAGATAACATCAGCGCAAGGTCTAAGTGCGGTCGATCAAAATCGACAAAAAGAAGATGTGGGACTCACTTGGTCTCAGGGAACTTCCAGACAATGATGATGAGGAGGACGATAAGGATGGACCAGAAGAGGAAGTAGTACTTCCACGAAATCGCTTCGAGTCCAACGGGGTTGACTAAGCAGAAAAAATGCTCAAAACTTGTCAGCGCAGCCACGACGACCGCGCATGGAGCAAAGAAGCCAGACTGACCGAACTGATTGAACACCTGGGTGATGTTCTGTAACCACACGAAGAGGGACATTCCGGAGGCGCGAAGTGAATATGGAAGAATCTCTGTCGAATACGAGAATGAAAGCGGGGCTGCGGGGGCAAGTCACAGTGTCAGTCAGTAACAGTGATAGTCAGCACAGTACACACGTAGACTTACTCCAGGCCACATCGTAGCAACCGACTATTGAATACGAGAATAGTCGTAAGTAAGCAGTATGAAGCGTGTAAATGAGCGAGAAGTCAATTAAAACGCACAGGCCAAAAAGATCATAACGATAACTCCGTAGCTCATGCCAGTTGATTGCGACTTGGCATAAGTTGCAGAGAGAGCTGCGACGGAGTAGAGAAAGCATCAGCGCTTGTTATGGTTCTCGAAAAGACATCGCATTCCGTTTCCTCCTCTCGATGTTGAGTAATAGCGGAAACGTCCCTGAGGACATTGCCAAGCTTACCGATCAAGATGGTGTACGCTACGAGCATACCTCCTGTCGCGTAAATCCATAGTTTACGACGACCGAATCGTTCGCACGTGAGAGCACCAAAGAGGGCGAGGATCAAGTTGTAGATGTTGAGGATACCATTTACCATCGTTTGATCTTTGGCCTCCCTGACACCAATGGTATTGAGGACGGGGGTAAGGTAGTACGAGAAGAGAGAGACACCGTTGGTCTGATGGATGGCAAAGTAGTCAGTAAAAAGTAAAGTCTCGAGGTTGCAAATGCGAAAGTGGACTTACTTGAGAGCCACAAGCGACAGTTGCGATGATCAAGAGGCGGTGACGGTTGCCAGGAGTAGAAAGGAAAGAGCGGAAACCTTGTTTGTTGACCTGTTCACGCGCGATAGCTTCCTCGATTTCCTCCATCTCTTTGAGAATGAACGGGTCGTCCATTGATCCATTCGCGTGATGGTCCGCAAGAATACGGTGAGCACGGTCGCGCTGCCCAGTAGCGATCAGCCAACCTGCAAGCGATGGAAGTCAGAGCAAATTCGAAATTTGGAGATCAATAGCGATCCGAACTTACGAGGACTCTCGGGAGTGAAGAACGTGACGCCGATCAAGAAGACGATAGGACCGATGCATTGTAGGAGCGTCACGAGCCTACGTTCCTTGCCGAGGGTCAGTACAGGTCGATTCATCGGCAAAAATGAGTGCGGAAATTCGAGCTCACCTCCATGACCAATCGCCCAAAGCTTCATCTACAACGCCGTACCCCGTCCACGCGGCGGTTGTACTACCAACGTAGTAAAATGAGAGAAACAGAGCACCCCCGATCGAACGAAGACGAGGATGAAGGATTTCGTTGAGGAGCAGATTGGATCCGAGTAGGAGAAGAGAACCAGGAGTACCGACGAGGATTCGACCAGCGATGAGCATCCCCTCGTTCTTGGCTAGAGCTCCGAGGACGGCTCCTGCGATAACAAATACAGCACCGATAGCGGCAGAGTATCGTCGACCAATTTTGTCGCAAGAGTAGGAGAAGAGAGGGAGAAGAACGAGGGCGGGGAGGTAGGCCGACGCCGAGAAGAGTCCTAGGCGTACACCAGAACTGTAAATGTCGAGAGTCAGCTTCGCTCAGGTCTAAAATGGAGCGAGAAGCGAGACGAAAGAGCCAAACAGCTTACGGATTATCGAAGTATTTGTTCCACGTGGGTAAAGCTTGACAACTGCCCAAGTAGCTACCGTCGTAGCCAAGCGCAAAACTCCCAGCATAGCAGCATGCCGCAGCCTGAGAAGACGACAAAGAACGAAGAATCAGTAAAGAATTGCGGGAAGCCAAGAAGATGCGAAAGATTCGCTGTTAGGGTCCACGGCGTTGTGGAGGACGCGTACGGCGTTGTATGAAGGGGACAGGCGAGGTGTCGCTCGATACGCGAGCGAAGGGAAGGGAGGTGGAGTACGATCAAAGGGAGGAAGTTTGCGACTTACGAAAAAGTTTTTTCGCAACGACTTGTCCTTGTACCAGGTGGCGTGAGTGTTGTTCGGGACCTTTGCGAGTGTGTCCATGGTCGGTTGAGAGGAGAGAGATGCGAAGGATGGGAAGAATGAGAAGAAGAAAGAGATGCGAATGGAGTCTGGGGGCCTTTTCTGGCGCCCCAGTACGATCGATAGAAAGGAAATGAACCGCCGAAGTGAAAGTGGAATTGTACCGGCAGAGGCGATCGAATCCTGCGACGAGAGAGCGTGGGAGGGCAAATCACTTCAACCGACGATTTAAGATTTGAAGTCGGCGTGTTGTGGCTTGTTCCGATCCTTCCGAAAGACTTGAGAATCCTCCAACGCTTCTCAAGCCGAGGTGCCGAGGTGTGGACGGTGTTTTCTGAAAGCGAGGGGGAGAAAGGGGAGAGAGAAATTGAAAACTCAGCCGCGCTTGTCGAAAGTGGGTTCGGCCGGTAGCCAAAAGCGAGCAAGGTCGAAAGCAGTGCACTCAACATCGTCAAAGCGCAAACGTGAAGCAGGAGCAACAGCGGCAAGAGCAAAGTGAAAGGAGAGAAGCAAAAAGAGAAGAAACAAGAGTTTGCAGCTCTCTCGCTCCGTGAACTACTCGAGTGGAGGTTAGATATAGCTCAGCAGCTTCGTAAGATTCACCAGTGGAGGTTTGCCTCCATTCTCGCCTCCATCCGCTCGCAAACACGTCGACTTCGATTCTACATCTCAAAATTCCGCTTGTCACTCTCTACTCGCTCGACTAGCTACAATGGTGTCCCCATCTGCTTCTGTGGTCTTTGATGTACGGGCGGATGTTTTCTGTGGCCCTCGCGAGGTTTGTGTCCACTGTCCACTTGGTTTGAGGTGTCTCGTGAGTTTCTTCCCTCCAAACTTCCGACTCGTCAAGAAGGTTTATACGAACGGTCTATTGCTGCCCACAGGGAAGCGGAAGACGAAGATGCTTTCCCGGCTCAAGCGATCGACTCAATATTCAAGATTTTTTTGAATGATCGCCCCGTTATTATCGTACCGACCGATGCTTTCTCATCCCCCACTCACGGGAAGAAAGGCAGGAGAATGAGGTGTTCGTCCTCCTCCTTCAACATCTTCACTTTCCCACCTCACCATCACCAATCATGACTCAAACAACCGAATTCGAACGAATCGATGTCGAAGATGCTCTCAAGAAGCTCTCTATCTCCAACAAGATCGCTTTACTAGGTGGAAAGGTTCGTTTTTCTTTCACTCATCTCAGTCATTGCCTCAGCTCACACTCGCCTTTACATAGGATTTCTGGAGTTTCGAAGATGTGCTCACGGGACCCGTCAAGGTTCCGGCCGTTCGAACCTCAGATGGACCTAATGGAGTTCGAGGACGCAACTTCCACAACGGAGTCCCTGCCTCCTGCTTTCCCTGTGGTACGGGCCTTGCCGCTTCCTTCGATGTCGATCAAATGGAGCGAGTTGGAGCTGGTGAGTTTCTCTCTCTCGTTTCTTCGTTTCCCGATTTCACGCCTTGATAAAACCCTTCTTCGATGATAGCTCTCGCTGAGGAATGTCGAGCCAAGTCTGCTCACGTCCTTCTTGGTCCCACCGTCAACATTCAAAGGTCACCTTTAGGAGGACGAGGATTCGAGTCTTACTCTGAAGATCCTCTACTCTCCGGAACGATCGCCTCAGCTTACATCAATGGACTGCAAGCTCAAGGGGTCGCTGGGTGCATCAAGCACTTCGTCTGTGAGTCCTCGTCCCCTTGTTCTCTTTACAACTCTTCGTCCCCTCGTTCACTTCTCAACGTTTGATTGACTAATCGATCTCGCTCTTGTTTCAGGCAATGATCAAGAATTCGAACGATTCTCGATGGACTCGGTCGTTTCGCAACGCGCTCTTCGTGAGATCTACCTCGAACCCTTCAGACTGGCTGTCAAGCATTCAAAAGTCAAGGCGTTCATGACGAGCTATAACAAGATGAATGGTACCCACTGCTCCGAGGACAAGCAGCTGCTCGACGACATTCTTCGAAAAGAGTGGAACTGGGACGGTCTCGTTATGTCGGATTGGACAGGTTAGTCCGCCTTCTTTGAGCTCATGACAAGCTCTCTTCGGGTCGTAGCGACATTTAGGAACTTGTGTCAAACTCACGCCTTCCTGACGTTCTTGTTCGAACTTTCACTGACTTTCTCATTCTTCGAACTCCAAACATAGGTGTTTACTCTGTTGATGCCTCGATAAAGGCTGGACTAGATGTCGAGATGTGAGTGAACGACTTTACTTGATCCAACGTGGCCGACGTACTGATTGAGCAATTGGACTTTACTCAGGCCAGGTCCTCCAGTCATGAGAGGTGCGCAGATCAATCGTGCGATGGCAGGAGAGAAGCTTTTCGTCGAGGATTTGGATATCTGCGTTCGAAGAGTGAGTGGCTTTCTTTCACGCCCGTTCTCGTCTTCTGAGACGGAAAATCCCACACTCCGATAAACTGACTCGCTTCGAATATTACAGGTTTTGGACCTCGTCAACTTCGCCATCGATTCGAAGATTCCTTTCTACGGAGGAGAAGACAAGGTCGACACTCCTGAACTTCGAGCTCTACTCCGAGAAGCTGCTTCGAACGCCGTCGTTCTCCTCAAGAACGACGATTCCCTTCTTCCCCTTTCCAAATCTTCCCCCAAAACCATCGGAGTCATCGGATCCAACGCCAAAGTTGCTTTCCCTTCTGGAGGAGGATCGGCATCTCTCGCAGCTTCGTGGACCGTATCAGCACTCGAAGCTTTCGAAGAAGCTGCAAAGGAAATCGACGCTACCGTCGAATTCTCTATGGGTTCGGCTGCTTTCCGTTACGTTCCCGTCTTGGATCCTTACCTCACCAAAGCTACCGTCGAGGTCTTCAACGGTCTTCCCAAAGGCGACTGGTTCACTTCGACTTCAGCTGAACTTCCCAAACCCGATTACTCACACTCCACCGCTACTTCCCTTTGCTTCATGATCGACGGTGTACCTTGGGACACGCTCGCGAAGGATGTACACTGCCGAGTGAGTCGACGCCTCGTTTAATCTGCACTGATCGAGTCACTGACTTTTCCTCATCAAAAACAGTACGTCGCTGAGTTCGTACCCGATGTTTCTGGCAAGTGGATCTTCGGTCTCGGTTCTATCGGTCTATCGTCTTTGTTCATCAACGGAGAACGTGTCGTCGAGAACGTCGAGTCTTACAAGCCCGGAGAACTCTTCTTCAACATGGGATCCGAGGAACGACGAGGTTCATTCGAGGTCGAGGCTGGCAAGACTTACAAGCTCGAGATTCGTCAATTCTTCGATCCTACTACTGCCGGTGCAGCTCCCTTCGCTTTCAAGGCATCGTGGAGGTTGGGAGGATTCCCCGATGTCGAGGACGAAAAGGCTAGGCAAGAGGCTGTCGATCTCGCAAAGAAGAGTGATAGTAAGTCTCGCTCAGTACTCTAGTCGGTCGTTTTAGTCGCTGACATTGTCCTCTGCGTAGTCGCAATCCTCGTCATCGGTACGAACCCCGACTGGGAATCTGAAGGTTTCGATCGAAAGGATATGAAGTGAGCTCGATTCTCCTCCTTTCTCCATCTCGTCGAGCTCTCGTACTTATTACGTGTCACTCTAGACTCCCTGGAGAAACCGATGCGCTCGTGAAGGCCGTACTCGCCGCAAACCCTAAAACGATCGTCGTCAACCAATCTGGTACTCCCGTCGACATGTCTGCTTGGATCAACGACGCATCTTCCGTCGTACAGGCTTTCTTCGGAGGTAATGAACTCGGTCACGGTCTCTCCGATGTCATCTTCGGCAAGGTCAACCCCGCTGGAAAACTTCCCCTCTCCTTCCCAGTTCGCATCGAAGATTCTCCCGCCTACCACTCTTTCGGAAACACCGGTGAGACTCCAGGCAAGATCGTCTACGGCGAGGGAATCTATGTTGGATACCGTCACTTCGATCGCTCTACTATCGCTCCCCTCTTCCCCTTCGGACACGGTCTCAACTATTCTTCCTTTGAATTCTCCTCGCTCAAAACCTCCACCGTCTCATCTGAAGGCAAATTCTCTGTCTCCTTCTCTATCAAGAACACCTCCTCCATTGCTGGTTCCGAAGTCGCTCAAGTCTACGTCGCCGCTCCCGTCGAAAACCGTATCACTTCGCCCCTCAAGGAACTCAAGGGATTCAAGAAGGTTACTCTCAAGGCTGGTGAATCACGAGAGGTCAAGGTTGAATTGGAGAAGGAGGCGTTCTCTTACTGGAACGAACGGTATTCGTCGTGGGTTTGCCCCGCTGGAAAGTACAGGGTTTTGGTTGGAAACAGTTCGGCGAAGGAAGGAATCAAACTCGAGGGCGAGGTTACTCTCGAGAAAGAGTTCAGGTGGACCGGTCTCTAGAGCTCCAGATAGTTATCTCTAGGTCTCGATGAGTCGGATTTGAATGGTTTTCGGTTTTCTGACTTGGTTCTTTCGCAACTTCTTCTCGATGTTTGATGTATATACCCCTTGTTCTCTCGCTTCCCAATCGCAATTATCAGTACTCTTCTCACACTAATTTGGCCGTCTTCATCGAGATTTTGAGTCAATGCCTTCGTCTCTCTCGCGACGACAATCGAACAGTTAAAGGAGAAATCGATGAGAACTCCCTCTTTTGGATTATGTTCATTCTTTTCTACCCCTTGTACATCTATGGGCGCCCTCCTCATCCCTTCTTCACATTCCAGGACCTATCTTCCACAAGTTCGGTTTCCTCGCTTTCCTCAACACGTTGACCGCACTTTGACCTCCCGATCCGAATCCCAATACAACGGCTTCGTCGAACTCCATCGTTTGTGGTGGTAGTGAAGGATCCGAGGACTGTGAAGCGAGGGACTGAAAGTATTGTTTGCGAGCTGCTACTACTCGTTTCGCGAAATTGACTAAACCAACGGGTATCGAGATCAGCTCATGTTGGAATCGGATGAATGAGAGAAGAGTGAAAGAGCTTACATCGATCCATTTCAGATGGCACGAGGAACCTCTTGTCTTCGACAGTAGCTTTGAACCAGTCGAACGACAACCTCTTCAACACCTCGATCAACCTCGCTTGGCCTTGTACTGCCATTGAAGGGTTGAACGCTCCGAATTCCGCCGAGAGTGAAGTGAGGCGAGTGAGAAGGGTTTGTCGCAAGATGGCTTCGAAAGTATTGGGAGCAGGTGAGGTAGCTCCATTTTGATGTACGGGCGAAGAAGGGATGAGCGGACTAGTCGATGCTGATTGAGAGTTTGAGGATGATGGGTCGCGTTGATCGAGGTATCGAACCCAATCTTGGACGTCTTCGACCGAGTTCAATTCTTGAATGGCGGACAAACAAGCCTCGAATGATTGACGAGCTAATCGATCGAGTCCCAAGTATTGAGCGGTCGAGAGGATCGAGAAGCAGTTCTGAGGGGACAGATGCGTGAGGACGAGGGGCGAGTAGAGGGAAGCAAGAGCGAGGGAGAAAGAGGAAGAGGTGATAGAGGGGTCGGGAATTGAGAGGTATAAAGTAGGATGAGCAGAGGTTGCGAATGCTGGTTGTAGCCTAGCTCATACAGAAGGTGTCAGTAGCTGGTAAGAGAGAAGGGAGAAGATAGGAGGTCAAAATCTCACAATGAGCGAAGGAGAGGAGAACGCGAAACTACAACTGCGTGTAAAGCGAACGAGCTTGAACCTTGTGATTGATCTGCATAATTTACGTGCACGCTGCAATCAGAGAATATAGCTTCCGTATATCCTTTCAACTAAATTCAAGCAAGAGTGGAGGGAAGTTCTGATCAGCGTCTCATTGTGAAGGGGGCTGTATAGCAAGTAAGAGGTGGACTCACCAGGTGATTAGCTAGCTCCGCATAGTAGTCAGAGTACTCATCTGAGTAGCTGGGAGTATTTGATGATGAAGTTGCATTCGAGGTTGAAGCAACGGGAGACGAGAGAGCCTCCGCTGCTGCTACGTGGCCATTGAGTAGCGGTGCAAGAGTGCCATTGAATGAACCGAATTGAGCCATTCGTTAGAATAGGAGATGTGAAGTTGAGTGAAAATTGGAGAGGCAGAAACCGTTGGAGACGATGCAACAAATTCCTTCTTGTTTCTTTACCCTATAGATAGACAGCGCTCTCTATCATCGATGAGGAGGCGGGCAGCCCATCGCGCGCTCGTACAACCGAAAATCGAGAACGAATACTTCGCTCAAATCGTCGAAAACGCACGATGCTACTCTCAGATCCGGATGAAACGTGTTTAAATGCTCTATGATACATTGATACGATGGAGACAACGACATTGTACTATCAAGCTCCTAACCTTGGCTGAGATTCGACTGGAGGATCAACCCATTTCGCCTAGTAAGTCCCGACAATCGATCAATAAGGTCTTTAGCAATGAGAGAAGGGAAGGGAAGGCTCACCAATCGTCGATCATCTTCATCAGGGTCCTGCGAAGGCAACACCATACTGATACTGGGACTATTGACATGTCTCGCCAACTCCTCGATCAATTTCGGATCCATTCCGTACTCTCGCGCAACCTCATCCACTTCCTCCTTCGTCTTTGCTCCCTTCCTATCATCGAGCAAGTTCGACAACGATCTAGCGGATAGCTGGTTAGGGGTTGAAATTCCAGCTGCTACAGCGTCATCGACTCTTTGACGTTCTTGCAAGATTCCCAACATTGCGTTGTCCTACAACAGGTTCAGATCAGCGCCATATCGATGGGGAGGGATCGTATAAGCTCACAGTGTGTAATGTCGATGCCATGCCTTTGCCAGGAACTGATACTTGGCCTAACCGATGCAAGTTCATGGCGAGATCGGGATCTCGAGATTCTGCCATAATCGCTGTTCGCGTCGATTCACTCAATCAGCTACTTCACTAGATGATAGAGAGTATGCTACGCTTACCTTCATCTTTTGTCTCGCTTGCGTGAGGTGGTTTTGATTGCTTTGAAGATGTAGATTTGGGTGGAGTCGATCTCGAACCGGCTAGAGGTTGTTGATTAAGTGCTGCCTGTCTAGTAGATCTAGTAGCTTGTTTCGCTGCACTAGTAGCTTTCGAAGCAGAGTTTCCCATCGTTTGATCGAGGTTGTGAGTGAGTTGATTGAAACAGAGAGAGAATTCGCTCCTCTCCTTCCTACACAACACTCACGAATGGTCAATCAGTAGAAATGGACGAAGATTTACCATTCACTGAACCTATCGCTTCTACTAGCAGAGTGAGTTCCCTTCCTCCTCCTCACTCTCCCTTTCCCCTCATCTCGGATTGAATCTGACCTACTTTATCTACAGGCAGTCTTCACGCTACCCTACAAGCCTCAAGTAGACCAAGATACCCTTAATGAACCAGTAGCAGGCTCGTTCACTTTCGAGACTATCTCCAGAAAATCACTGCTGACATTCCTTCGCTTTTGGCTCGAACAGCTTCCGAACGGCTGAAGTTGTACGAGGAAGCCTGGACAATCTGTCATTCACGAATTCAAGTGAGTGATGCCCTCTCGTTATCTTCAAGGGATCCACTAATCAGAATTTGTTCCGTTCAGTCAACTCTTTCCTCACTTCACGACGCTTCACTCGATCAGATCGTCAATTTCGTCAAAACAGAACCATCCACGACAGATCCCTTAGCGCTCTACACAGCTCTGAGCGGCAACGTGCCCCTCAAAACGGGTCTCATTCTCGGTACTATTGAAATTCCTCTCTGTTCTCAACGTCTCGCTAATCATCTCCTGCTCAATCTATAGGTGCTAGTCCAGGTTCATCTTCCCTTATCTTCTCCTCCCTAATCCGCCAACTCGTCCAAGCTACTACGGCAAACGACACGACGAAACGGAAGCCAACGATAGTTTCTCGATTGACGAGTCGGGAATGCTCGAATATCAAGAACGCTTTGAGGAGCTTGATTGCAGGATTCGTTGGAAGTGACGCGGATCTCGAATTGGACGATGACGAGGAAGAAGACGAAGCTGTGCGTTTTCAGATTCTGTCTGAGTCGTAATGCTCATTCTGACTGGGTCCCATCTTTGGATCGCACAGGTGTTTGCTCAGCAACGATCTGCAGCACTCAAGAGTACTTTGATGGTGCCTGAAGATCTACATAACCTGGTTGCCTGGTATGAACATCGCTTCGGAAAGAAAGGTGCGCGCACATGACCTCTTCAGACCGAAGCTATCAGTCTGACGTATCTTTGTGGGCACTACAGGCAAAGATAAAGCTCCGACGCTTGTCATCTTGCTCGAAGATCTCGAAGCGATTGATGGGAAAGTACTCAATCAGTTGATCTCGACTCTCTCGTAGGTTTGCGTTCATCTCTCGTGTCAGGTCCTCGAGCTTGACTTCCCATCTGACACAGTCATTTCACGACCACTCTGCCACTGGTTCTGCTACTTGGTATCGCAACGACAAGTTCAGCATTGTACAATTTGATTCCTCAGCACACAACAAATCGATTAGACATTTCGAGTTTCTTCGTAGATCCGGGGATCGGCGCATTCAACGCTCTCGTTCGAGGTGTATGTGTCTCTTTTCTTCCTCAACCAACAATCGTCGACTTGCTGAGAGGGTTTGATACTCCTACAGGTTTTCGTCGATTTCCAACCTCCGATATCTCTCGGTCCCAGAGCATATTCCGACCTCTACCGTTCCTTTGAAGACCTCCATCACTCGATCGATTCATCCATCACTTACATCCAGTACCTCTACATGAACCATTTCCTCACCTCACCTCTTGCACTCCTCGCTTTACCCGATTCCCCTTCTTTCTCGCTCAACGATAACGATCTCTCCGATCTACTCAAGACAGTACCTTCGCTATCAACCTCTCCAGCGACACGAGATACTCTCATTCAAGCTGGGAAGAACCTCGAAGAATCAGCGCAAGATCGTTCGGAAGCTTTCGAAGCTCTGATGATCATCTTGGAGTTCTGGGAGAAGAAACGAACGGTTGAGAACTGCTTGAATCTCTTGTTGGGAACGAGCTTGAACGATGATGGAGAGAGGGAGAGAGAGAACGATGGAGGAAACGGGATGAAGAAGTTGATTGACGAAGTTTGTGGATTAGTCTTGTACGTTCTTCCTCCCTCTCAGCTTCTCCAGTGGTCGGCTCTGACGTAGAGAGTACTGTAGACAAGCTTCCTCTACGAAACTCCCTGCCTTCCTCCGCTCCCTCACTTCTCGTCTCTCAGCCTACTCGACTTCCCACCCTTCCTCCTCGACCCCTCTCCTCGACTTCCTCCAGTCACACCTAGAGACCCTCACTAAGATCTTAGCGAAACCTCGACCATCAGGTCGTTCAAACTTGATCAATACCCATCTTGCAGGATCGGCGGTCAACCTGCCTGGGTTCGGAGATTTGGGAAGATCATCGGGAGCTACAGACGTGGATAAAGAGTTCTCAAAAGTTGCTAAGGAGGTGAGTGAGGGATTGAGGGAACGATTGAAGTAAGTGACTGCGATTATCTCTGTCCGGATTAATGATCGCTGAGCAAAGTTCCGCGAACAGATTGGCTTTGAGGCCATGCTCAGAGATAGAGGGTCACGAAATCTTCTACTCTGATGATACTTCAGCTTCAAAGGTACGTCGCTTTTTTGCATTCTCCCATAGAGTTAGCCTAATGCATTCGTATCCCCTCGTTTTGCAGCGTCTCAATCCCGCACCGCTACCTACCATTCTCAAAGCTCTCACTCGACTTGATCCTCTCGACTCGAATTCGTCTTTCCCCGCCAACGAGGATGGCGATGGAACTGCTCTCTTTCCCCTCGACATCGCAATCGCTTATCGAATCTACCGAGACCTGAACTCTCAAGGACGTCTGATCAATCTCGGAGATTGGTGGAGTGGATTCGAGCTTAGTGCGGGAGATGAGCCTGCGATTACCGAAGCTGCAACGCAAGGGAAGAAAACGAACGGGAATGGGCAAAAGCAGAAAGGGAAGAAGCGAGCTCGAGATGAGGACGAGGAGGATGAGAGTAGTGATGAGGAAGAAGATGGAGATGGACCATTGCGAAGGAAACAGGCGAGGTTCTTGAGGAGTGTTGCGGATCTCGCTCACTTGGGATTCGTTCATCCTACGACGAGGAAACCTGAACATCTCTTGAAGTCAGTGTACTGAACACAAGTTTTCGTATCACTCTCCTGGTCGCGAGAGAGAGACGAGGAGAGGCGTAGAGACTGACATGACATGGTAAGAGAAACGATGACAACAACAAGAAAATGTAGAGTGTCCTTCTAAGATGCGAATACTACGACAGACAGTTCCAAGATGTAAGCCTATATCTTCTTTCTCCCTACTCTATCCTACTGTATCTACTCTTTACCTTCGAACGATCTGACTTGCAACGTAACGCAACCCCTCCCATCCCTCCAATTCTTGGTTCGAAATCGGTCCGTAACTCCAGAAAGCTGCTTCGACATTTGCGGGACATAAGATTGCTCCTAGAGTATCGACTCGAGTCGAGAGAGGAAGAGCAGGAACGGGGAAGGGGAGAGGTGAGGGACAACGACGAGGAATCGGAACTTCGTAAGCTTGGAAAGGGTTGTGAAGGGTTTGAACAGGTTGAGCATCCCAGTCGATCTCGGGGATCAAGTCGAAGTCCATGATTGAATCGTGCTGAGCGAGATTGATGACTCCGAAAGGAGGACAGAGGGTTTCCTGGAGAGGCGAGGAGGGAGCAGTTGAGTTTGAAGGAGTAGTTGACCTGCTCGAACTTGGGGAAATCGAAGTTGAGGGAGTATCCACCGTAGATTCTTGAGTAAAGTAGAAAGCTGTTGTCAAGGATTTGTCAATATCGACGCGAGGAACGAAACGAATTCGCGAAAAACTTACACCTCTCTTCGTCCGACAATTCCTCTCTTTCCTCCTCCTTGACCATCTCGACATCTTCATCCTTCTTTGCGAGTGCGAGGATAGGTTCTTGACTCCAGAGACACCTCTCAGATTTCCCGAATTTCTCCTCAAGTTCGATATCCTCCTCAGTCGCAAAGATTGAGTTCGCACTGTAAAGACAGATGACGCCTTCGGCAGGGATACCTCGAGCTGAGCTAGCTTTGAGACAGTGACTACAAACAGGCCTTTCTGTTAAGCGAGACATGCGAAACTCTCGAAATCAGCGAATTCAGCGAATTCAGCGAACAAAGTTGAGAGAAATTGTTTCGTTTATTTCACTTACCTCCAGTACACTTCACTCTACGATACTTGCATGTCTTACAAGATCTTTCCTTCGTCTTGTTCTTCTCGAGAGTAGTAGGCTTTGGAGAGTAGCGTTCAGTAAGAGGCATATTCTACGAAACGCGAAAAGAAAGATCGTCAGTGTTGACGAAATCAGCCAAGAGCGATGTACTTGACTTACGAGATCTATTGTAGGGAAGCTATTATGCAGTAAGTGAAGAAAAGAGCATGAAAAAGCGAGCGAAAGGGGGAAGATAAGCTGATCAGAGAGTCGAGCGAAGTGAGAACGGGACATCTTTGCTGCGAGATCGCCAAAAAAAACAGTGCAAGATACAACAGGAATAGCTACAACAGAGTAAGAAGGTACTAGAAAGGCGGTATAGATATCTGTTGAGGTACTCTGGCTCGTCAGCTCGAGCGAGAGACACGACAAAAATCAACGAATTCGACATACTTGATTCTCCCAACGAGCTGTCAAGTAACAAGCAAGCAAGGTCAGTAACAGGTCATCAGGAGAACAGTGCATAGACATACCGTAAGGATAGGTCTGAACCAGTCTAGGAGGAAACTGATCCCACTCGATCAACTCTTCTCTAAAACTTGATGCATCCTCGTGCTCGAACGCCGTCGTATTCTTGTCCTTTCTTGCGGCATTGTATTCTTCTATAGAGTAGCCGACACTAGCTCGAGGGACGACTTGGATTCTTGCTCCTCTAGCTCCTTTCCTCCTCGAACCGTCGATTCCAATCGGGGAGAGGGCTTTCCAAACATCGCTACAGATCAGATAGCATTCGCTGTGGGAATCCGTGTTGTCGTCCGAACGGAAGCGAAGGGAGTGTGGAGGAAGGAAGAGGGACGAGTCGAGGACTGTGACGCCGTTGAAACAAGAGTAAACTTGGATTGGTCGGAGGGATTCGTAGCGATCCCGAGATGCCGAATTTGGCATGACTGGCGAAGGTAGCTTCCAGTCCCCTCCAGGGAATGAGATGTCGTAGAAGGGTCTGTTCAAAGGCAGTCGAAAGGGTGAGTCGACGAGACGAAGTAGGAGAAAGGCAGAAAAAGCTCACAAGCCTTGCATATCTCGAGCGACCCACACATCATAGAAGAGTAGAGGATATCCCTGTGCCTCGAACTCCTTGATCTTGAGATACTTGAAGTCCATTCCGCAACTCATGTCCGCTTCTTGAACTTCGTGCTGTAATAACAGCTCGAACAGATCCGCCTCGCAAAGATGCACGTCATTCAGGAAGACGACTCGATCGAATGTACCTCGAGGAGAGTTGTAGAGATGTTGGAGAGCGAGGTTACGGAGGTTGGCGAGTCCATCGATTCTCGAACCTTGAGTCCATCCCGCTTTGCGTTGAGGATCGCTCATGATGGAGTAGCCAGTCCCTAGTCGCCCTAGGATCTCGGTGAGCAGTACGAGCTGTGCTGGAGTCGAGTCCTGCGAGCCATTCTCGTAGATGGAAACGTGAAATCGTCGAGGACCGAGGGAAGTCAGGAGCCGATAGAGAGCTCGAACGAGGGTGGGAAGGACGTCGGCCGAATCGTAGAGGTTGATCGCGATGTAGTAGTTGAGTTGATTTCGTTTCTGATCATGAGGAGTGCCGAACTTGCGAGTTCTCGAAGAATAGGAGGGAGTGAGGGGAGCGTAACGATCTTGGTGATATGAATTGAGGCGGCAGCTCGGACTGGGGTGATCAAAGAGTGGATGGGATAGTATGTCGGCGAGCTGGTAGGTCCTGATCGAGTAGAGGTCGAATGGGAGCTCCTTCAACCTTGCCTCACTAAATCCAACGAGTTCCTGCTTAGCCCTCGCCCTTTGCTGCCCACTCCTTGCCCTGATAGCTCCTAGTGTACCAATAATCATCCATAGTCCGAAAACTGCAATCCCCGCTATCATGATTGACCGTTTCAACCTCATCTTGAAAGTGTTGTTCCGAATCGATTGAGCCTTCTCCGGGTCTCGTAAGCCTGTCGAGGAGCGTACTGGGTTTGTATCGGTCATCTGTAGTTATGGCGGCTCATCGGCAGTTGTCTAAAGCGAGAAAGTGAACTGTATCTTCTGAGATGTCAATTTCGCGATTTCGCAATCTCGCTTGAAGACTACTCTCTGAACACGAGATGATCAGATATGGTCGCCAAGTCTATAGGATCTTCATTATTCTACTAAGCTGAAGTTTCCCTAAATTCGCAACTCTTTCGTTGTCTCCTCCTCCGACCTAGCCCAAGAAGATCTTCACATGGCCACATTGCTTACCGGCATAATAGCCTAACAGCGATGAACATCGAAGGGCGTAAATACTGGTAAGAGGAGAAGGGAGAGAGTCGAATTGATGACGCGAGGTAGGAACTTCGCTCGGCAGGGATAGATGATAGATCGAAGTGGTAAGAAAGAATAGGCTGGTCGACTCAACGAGGATAGGAATCGGAGAGAGCGAGGGCAAGACGGTGATTGTTGTCGAGTCGATGAAATGAAGTGTAGTAGAGCGTTGAGGAGCCACGGCGGTTCAACTGGGACGGCTAGACTGCGTAGACTTCGATCACGATGGCGCTCCAGTAGCTGCTGCTCCACCTCGCCCCCCGCCTCTCCCTCCTCTCGCCGCTCCATTGCCTCGACCGTTTCCTCTCACACCACCTCTCCCTCTTCCTCTCTTCGCACCTGCACCATTCGCTCCTTCATTTAACGCAGCTCCGATCGCAGCTCCAACTTGTCTCCTCTGTCCTGCAACATCCGCTTTCGGGCCTTTTGGAATAGCTTGCGAAGGAGGAGGTCCAACGAGAGAAGGGGGCATCGAAGGGAGTGAAGCGGATGTCGAAGAAGCAGAAGGAGGAGTGGCCGTTTGTCGAGCAGGATTCTTCAGGATCATAGGTTGAGGTTTATCGGAAGCTGCCGATTTCGAAGCGGGATTGGTTTGACTCGTCTGCTGGTGTTGACGTTGGAGTTGTTGCCGAACCCTTTCAGCTTGTTGTGCAGCAGCCTGTTGAGCTTTCGCAGCGGCAGCTTGTTGTGCGCCAAAGGAACCAGGTGGAAACACGACACCAGGAGGATCTCTTGATTTCGGATGTTGAGGTGGACGAGGAGTTCCCGATCCCGAGGGAGGACGACCTCCTACTGCAACGTTCTTGACGCCGTTCGAAGGAACAGGTGTGCCGCTTCTACTCTCTTCTTTGGATTTTCCTCCTCCTTTTCCTCCTTTCTTGTCCTTTCTCGTCTTCTTTCCGCCTTTATCCGCCATTTGCTTGCCCTTCCCATCATCTCTTCCGTTTCCTGTAGCAACACCTTTACCCTTCTTGAGCGCGGCCATTGCTGCTTTGCGAGTTGCGAGAGTTGCAGCTTTTTGAGCGCGAAGATGTTCGAGAAGTGGTGTTGATTTCGGGTTGTGATCTGGGACTGCGAGCTCAGGTTTGTCAGGAAATTGTTGACTGTACACTGGAAGTGAAGGGAAAGCTTACGAGGTTCTGCGGGAGTATCAGCAGGGTCTGGAGGTGCTGTCAAAGCTATTTGGAACGCGAGAAAGTCGGGATCTAGGAAGAGTGAGAACGACGTTGGAAAAGCTATCAGCATTCCGATGACAAATTTTGGACGCAGAGCCACAGAATGACTGACCTTGATCGATAGTGCCTTGTCGAGGATCAGGTTTCGAAGGAGGAGTTGGCATCTTCTGATAAGGTGCAAATTCGACAACCGCTTGAGTGACGTTACCTATGTCACTGATCGGGTGTCAGTCGTCGAGGGCGAGGCTCAGAGAAACTGCAGGGAAGAATCAGAGCGAAACGAACCAGTTTTATCCTTGAAAGACCACCCATCGTATCCTCGATGAAACGCTACTAGAGCATCAGGGTTCTTGAACGTAATGTACGCTCTCGAATGAAGCGAATCCTTATCCTTCCCACTGAGGATGCGATAAGAAGACGCGAGTCAGTGCCAAATTTGGCGAGGGAGAGGGAAGAGGAACGTACCTCTTTCTGACCTTGCCTTGCTTGAAAACGCTCCATGCTACATTATTCTCCTTGTCTTCAATCTGATCCCCTCCTTCTGCTGCCCCTTGAGGTACCCAAGGTTGGACAGTCTTCCAAAACACTGCAGGAGGTAAATCTGGAGGCAGACGTCGAATGATCACTTTGAGCCTCTGTCCTGATTGAGATTGCTTTGCCTTTGGTGGTGCCATCCGCAAACGAATTCACTGAGGGTGTGGTGAAAGGCAAGAGGTGAACCGAATTAATCGTCTCATCTGTCAACCTCCTACATGTCACTCTGTCCGCCTACAAGGCATTGCAGAATATCTAGGATGGCTACAGAGGTATCGAATGATAGCAAGGTGAGCTCCGATTGCTGTCCCGGTCACTCTCTCCGCTGACTCGTCTTTCTAGATTGATCGCTTCTCCTCCCTCCCCAACGAGATCATTCAATTTATCCTCGACGAGGTATATTCCGGAGTATTCTACGTCAGTAGACGACTCCTCGCCCCGTCGAAACGCTTTCAGCCGTTCTACCATTCCAAACTCTACCGCTCGATCAAGATCCGGTCGCAGGAGTCCATAGTCGCGTTGCTTCAGACTCTACAGAATCGCCCAGAGGCAGGTCTCGTCACCGACTCTCTCGTATTCGAATTCAATTTCACCACGAAAGAGAACGAATTCGTCAGCATCGCCAATTTCGAACAACTTCGCTGCCTCCTCTGCCTCCTCCCAAATCTCGTCACCTTGAAACTGGATGTGCAACCAGAATCTGAAACCCGACAACTTCTCACCTCGTCCACGTGCATGGCTCTCACCAGAGTCTCCCTCCCCATTACCCCTTCGCGCTCCTCCACTGCCGACCTCACCATTCTTTCCTACCTATCCAAACTCCCCAATCTACACACCCTCGAGCTCAGTGATTGGGACGACGAAGAGGAAAATGACGAAGATGGCAGTCCGGATCTAGATTGCAGCTTTCCTAGTCTCGAACGGCTTAGCATTATCGGAGACGACATCTCTACCCTATCTGTAGTCGCTTTGATCAACTCGTGCCCCAAGCTCGCTAGGTTGCGCATCGTCACCTCTTCGATGATGCTCCCTCCAGCCTACGAAGATCTCCTCCCTTCTATCGAGCCCCCCTTAGAATTGCTCGACCTCACGGCGTTCTCTTTCGTTGTTCTCGAACCCACGACATTCGCCAAACACTCGCATCTCCACTCTCTCCGGCTCGCTACAAACGTATTCCCTTTCTCCCTCAACGAATGCCTCGCGGGACTCGCCCAGTTGGAGCATCTCTGCATTATGTCAATGGTCGATTCGGTACCTGCCCGAGAATTGCTGAACCTCGTAGATGGCTCAACTCGACTCGGAGCCCTGCGCAAGATCACACTCGATGTCACTGGAGGATCGACTGGGTTACGAGTGAATCCGTTCACGGTCGATGGATTATCCGCTATCAGGAGCAAAGAATTCGAGGGTTGGCTGGATGATGAGGATGGAGAATGGTTTACGACGCTAGTCACGCGGATACCGCCTGAGGAATGGCTCCTTTTCAAGAAGGTATTGAAGGTTGCGAAAGAGAATGGAATCCTTGTCGAAGGAGATTGTTTCGATGGACTCAAAACTTTGCACGCCTACCTCCTCGAACTCAACAACCTCTCTATCGTCCGCGCCTATTACCACTCAAACTTCCGCACTATCCCTCACGCTCGTCAATTCGCGCTCGACCATCGATTCCCCCTTCCCGAACTCGACATCGATTCACTAGATCCAAAGAAGTTGGAATTGGTCAAAGTTGAGATGGAGGAACACGAGTGGTTCGC
>JGI24890J29729_1000548_pt1 | contig 22776 bp, 39 predicted proteins | sample FreactcultureFD7_FD_29729 | JGI IMG/M metagenome (IMG submission 29729)
CCCCGGCAACCAGCTTGCCTTTGTTCACCCAGCCGATCGCCGTACCGCGCCCAGGCACCCAGGCGCCACCCGCGCGCTCGCAAACCCACGGGCCCACCGCTTCGGCATCGAGGCAAATCACAGGATTCCCCCGTTGCTGTAAACGAAATCGGTTGCGGCCCACTCGGTTGCGCAGGCGTTGTTCTGCAATTTCATGCGCAGCGCGGCTGATTTCGCGATCAGCCCCGTGGTGTTCCAGTTGCTGAGCTGGCGGTAGGATCCACCCCAGACCATCGTGCCCCACACCATCGAGTTCCAGATCATCCCGACCGATGGCGGCGTGTAGCTCAGCACCCCGGTCACGTCCTGCGGGTTGAAATCACCATTCAGGCCGTACAAGACGGACGGGTTGCCCAGCGTCCGAAGATACGGTTTCACCATCGTGAACATCTTGTTCTGTACCGGACTGCCGAAATACGAGAACGCCTGCAGGCTGTCGCACAAGATCATCGCGCCCGAGTCGGTATTTCCGATCCACGCCTTTTTCACCGAATTCCCGTCGGCGAAGAAGAAACCGAGCTTGCTGTCCTTGAACGTCGTGGCGTTCCACCCGGTGAACTTGGTCCACTGTTTCGAGATGGTGTTCTGGACGTACTGAATCGATTGGCTTGAGGACATCGGCACATTCAGCACCAGGGCATTGTTTGTGGGGTATAGGCACAGTTCCCACCCAAATTGCGTCTCGTAGGCCGTGATCAGCGACGAGATTGTGTTCTGGATCTTGTCGGTGATCGCAGCGACCCGGTCGATCGTCGCTGTCAGCAAGCCGGAGCTCATTGGATAAACCCCGGTCTCCGTGATGATCAGAAGATCGCCACCGTATTTCACGCAAGGCCGCTGCCCGACCGGACGCCCAATGTAATAGACGCCGATCAGCACAAAGCCGCCCGCTGTCGTTGGATCTCCGCCGCGGTAGACGGCTACTTCGCCCTGAGACGACACGAACGCAGCGTGATCATCCTGGCCATTACCCGCGTCGAGCGTCCAGGTGTACATCCCGACGAGCGACCCGCCTCGCTGGAAGATCGCGCCGAGATCCCATTTCGCTGCAGCACCACCGACAGACTTCACCGGCAGATACCAAGCGCGCAGGGAATTCTTCTCAACCATCCACAGGCGATCCTGATAAACGTTGCCCTGCGTCAGCAGGTTTGTCGTCACGCCGGTGATCGCGATCGGCGTCGATCCAGCATTGACCGCTTGCCAGGAGGAGCCGTCATAAAGGCGCGGGTCGTCCTGACCATTGAACAGGTACTGGAACGAGCCGCCGGCGGTCGAAATCGACGTGTCTTGCCACTTGTTCGAAGTCAGCCCGGAGACGACAGCCGCGCCGATCGCGCCGGAGCTCGTGACGTCATAAATCTTTCCAGCAGATGCTGCGAACAGCTTGGTCGATCCACTCGGGGGCGCATAGTCGATCAACGTTTCGACGGCCGACGCAAAACCAGTCGCCCAGGACACACTGCCCGACCGCGTTACGAGTTTGGACGGGTTAAGCCACCAGTTCTCGAGGATTACCGCATCGGTGGCCGGCATCGAGGCGATGGAGTCCCGATCGTTCAGGCCGCCGACGGGTGCCGGTATTGATGCCACCTGGGCAGTGGCGGCGGTGAGTCTGCGCGCCATTAGAAGCTCCAGCTTCCATCCGGCACGTTGGTCAGGCTGATCAGGGTCGCGGTGTCCTGCGGCGACATGCTCAGGATCGAGGCGGAATTGTCCTGCGCCTTGCAGACATCAAGCAGGTTGGTGAATTCCGCCAATTCCATCCCGACGTCCAGTCCCTTGGCCTGCTTGAACTTGACTTTCAGGCCCGCAATCATCAACGAGTCGTCGAAGATGCAGGTGTCGTCGTCAGCGGTGAACGACGTCTGTGCCGTGCCAGCCGCGTTGTAGACGAACGACTTGGAGATGTATTCGTAGGCGAGGGAGTGATTGTCCGCGGGGGGCGGATTGATGGTGATCTGGTTGCCCTGGATACGGAACCGCAGGCGCGGGCCCGCATAGACGATCCCGGACTTGAACTGCTGCCATTCCTGCGGAGTCTTGGCGCCATTGACCGGCCAGCGGTTGGTCCGGTCCCACATCGTGTTGGAAAGCGAGTGGTTGTAGTCGGCCGGCAGCGGGTACTGCACCTGGGCGAATTGCCCGGACACGGTGCCCGACGCGATCGACGGCATGTTCATCGTCACCTGGGTGAGCGAATCAACCGACACCACCTGGGCGAACGGCTGCACACCGTCTGCCAGCAGCCCCCAGCTCGTCGAAATGCCAGACGTGCTGGCCATCGTGATCTGGTAGCTGTCGATGACGGTCGTGATGGTCTTGGTCGTCGCCGTGGTCTGGAAAATATATTCCCGGTCCAGGCGCTGCCATGGATGCTGGCGGCACAGATCCACACCCAAACGATTCAGCAGACGGTACATCTGCTGCACCTGGGGATCCTGCGAACTCACGACAGCATTGATCGTGCCGAACGCAAACTCCCCATACACCTGCTGAATCAGTTCGAGTAGGGTCATTTATGCCTCTGCGGTTTCAACGGCCGGCCGCCCGCGCTTGGGTTTGGCCAGCTCTGCAATCTGCGCCTTCAGGTCATCGATCTGACGCTGCATGCGCTCCTTCTCTGCTGCGTCCTTGGTCGCCTCGGCAGTGCCGGATGCGGCCTTCAGATACGCCTGCGCCTTCGTGCGCAGATCCTGGAAGCCCATGCCGAGCCGGGTGATGTGCGAATCGGAAAGAGTCGACATCTGCTCGACAGTGTGGACTTCGAAATACTTGGCTTCCTTCAGCTGGGCCCGGGTGATCTGGGGCCACTGCTCGAGCGGCGTGCCGGTATGGCCCTGCGACTCGCTGGACATGAAACGCTGCCAGGCTTTCGGGTACTTCTGCTTGTCCACCTCGGTTGCGACGCGCTCGATCTGGTTGGTCTGGTCTCCGGGCACCGTGATGCGAACGTGCGGGCGATCCTCAAAAATGGGTCGTCCAGCCTCTTCGCTCATGAACTTCAGTTCAACGGCGTCGGTGTAGAACTCAACGAAAACGCGATCTTCGTGGATGGGGTTGGTCATTTCGGGATCCTTTGGCGGTTTGCGCCTTCTGGAAAAAGGAAGGGGAAGAGCCGAAGCCCTCCCCCCGTTTGGGACAACTGGTTACGCGCTCAGCATTGAATAGATCTGAGTGCCTGACACGGCACGGAATCGCGCCGCCTTGCCAGCGGCAACAGAAAAGCCGCCGGTCGTTGCAGTGAGCGCATTGATGGCCGCGCTCGCCGGGGGATAAACCAGCAGCGCGTTGGCGCCCTGGTTGTAAACCTCGATCAGCGCACCACGCTCGACAGGGGGCAACTTGACCCCCGTCGATGCAGCCGTAGTCGAGACGATGTTCACGCTGGCAGAAAGGGCCGTGGCATCGGTGTTGGACGTCCCAGCTGCGGAAATGCCGGTAACGACACCTCCGCAGATCTGGTTCGCCGCACCGGCGCTGATGCCCGCCGCCATGATTCGGCTGGGAAACATGGTTATGTCTCCTTAGACCGAAGCGATGGAAGCCCAGCCATAGTCATTGATGACCATGTCCTTGGGGGGCGTGGTATAGGAACCACCGGTGGCGGTGATGACGAAGGTCGACGTGTTGACCGTGCACGACCCCGTGGAAGCCGACAGCGTGCCGCCGGATTTCACGTAGACGTACCGCTTGCCGTCCGAACCCCACACCTCGTCACCGAGGCGAACCATGGGGCGTGCGGCACCCGCGGCAATGTCGGCAGCCGTGGTGATGGTATTCAGATCCACGCCGACTTTCGCGCTGGAAGTAAAGGGAGCAGCCATTTTGATTTCTCCTGTGATGGATGCGGTTAGGCGCCGAGAACGCCCTGGAACTGCGCGCCGGAGGTCGTGAGGTTGCCCGCCCAGCCGATCAGGCGCACGATCGCGTCCTGGTTGACGGACTGGCGATCACCACCGATCGGCACGAAGTTGCGGTCACGGTGCGGGCGCATGAACAGGTACTTCGTGTTGAGGAAGTACATGGTGTTGGCGCCGATCGAGCCGCCGATACCGCCGTCGAGGTACACGTCGCAGTTCAGGCCTGCACCCATGTACTTCAGGGACGTGAAGCCGGCCGCAGCGGAGTCCTCGGATTGGACGCGCTGGATCGACTGCATCGACTCCAGGAAGTAGCGGTAGTAGTTGTTGTCCGCGACGATCATGTCGGGACGATCCACACCGCGCACCAGCTGGACCGCGACGCGGTTCATGTACGACTGGATATTGGCCGCCGTTGCCGCCGAGCCGCCGTCCGTCGCCGCCGAGAAGGCGATGTTGCGCCAGAAAGTCCAGGTAACGCGCGAGATTCCGCCGTAGGTCCCGGATGCGGGTGACGCCGACACAGCAGCCTGGAGGCCGGTGATGTCCTTGCCGCCGTTGCCGGTACCGTCCGAGTAGACGCCTGCGCTGATCTGGTTGAGCAGCTGGGCCTCGGCAACCTGAATGCGGCCTTCGAGCAGGTCGATGATCTGCTCTTTGCCCGCGTTCATCAGCGTTTCGAGACCGCTGATCGTGACCGCAGCAGCGTACTGCTTGAGGTCAAAGCTGGCCGCACTGATCGGCGAGTTCGGCGTGATGTCGATCACGTCGTAGCCGCTGTAGGACCCGGCGTTGAGCGTGCCGGTGTCGTTGTACATCAGCTCCTGCAGGATGACGTTGCCGCCCGAGAAGGGCTTGACGTTGCCGCGCTCACGCAGCTTGTACAGGAGGGCATTGTTCTTGGCGACCGAATCGGCGAGAACGCCGGAACGGCTTTGGATGGTCGTCGAAATGATGTCCGACAGGTTTGCAAAAGTGGTCACAGTGGACTCCTTGATTAAGTTTCAGCAAATGCCGCTGTGAGTTGGTCTCTCAGCGATCCTTTGACGGGCTGAACCCCACCAGCCGACGGCGAGCTCCCCTTGACGCTGACCGATGCGGCTTTCGCACGGGCGCTGGTGGATTGCTCAAGTGCCTGCTTTTGGGCTTCTGCGCGTTGCTGCTCAATCAGGGATTGCCTGATGTCGCCACGCTGCCATACAGCCTTGTCGTAAGCGTCTTTCAACGAATCAGCCATTCCGCTGTTGATCAGCTTGGCCATGTCGTCTCGGACGGACTCAAAATGAACGTTGGCTGGGTCGGCAGAGAATTTCTGGATCTCCGTCAATGCGACGGTTTCCTGCGTTCGCTGCTGCTCCTGCTTCCAGTTCTGCATCTCGCGCTGTTGTTGCGCGATCTGCTGTTGCAACGCGAGATACTGCGGATCGGGCTGTGGCTGGTTAGCAGCCTGTGCCAGGTCGATGCCGTACTCACGCGCCAATTGCGTAAAAAGTTGCGTCTTGGTGGCTGGGTCGGAATACCGCAGCGTGTGATCAGCCTGCAGCAACCGCTGGACCGCCGTCGGAGCGTCGACACCCATCTGCTGGATCGTCGGCATGAACGGCTGGACCACCTTCTCAAACACCTGCGCAGCGTGCGCATGCGTCTTGTATGTCTCGATGCCCTTGTGATAGTCCGACTCGCGTCGCAGGACTTCTTCCTGGACGTTGGGCGGCAGCTGGGCAAACGCCTGCTGCGCGTCGGGCTTCCAGGATGACGGTGCGCGCCGCGGCTGCTCGGATTGCACAACTTCCTGTGCAACCTCTTGTGCAACCTGTGCAACTGGCGTTTCAGCCTTTGCAACCGGTTCGGGCTTCGGTTCCTGCGCCTCCGCTTTCGCGAATCGCCCGGACTCGTCCCGCAGGCGCTCCGAGCGCTCTGCCGGGGTTTCCTCGGCCTGCTGTTCCGTCACCGTCGTCGTAACTTCGGGCTTGTCCTGCTCCTCGAACGCACCCTCAAGGGCAGTCCGCAGGTCGTCGCTTGGGTTTGCCAAGATTGACTCCGCAATAAAAAAGCCACCCGAAGGTGGCCTGGTGGATGAATCGTTGTTTATCGAATGTGTCGTCGAACCGACTCGACAAGCGCCTGGCGGATCCCGGCCCGGTCGACCTGCGGCCGGGTCTGGTTCAGATGCGCCTTGATCTCGTTGCCGACCTCGATCAGACGGTTTGCCTTCAAATGCTCGCGATGCTGCCGGCGGCCGCCGACGATCTCGCCCGTGGCCATCGACCGGTATGGCTCGATGTCGCCAATGACATAAGCGGCTTGTGGCGTGCGGTCATATTCACTTGCGGGGACAAGCTCAAGTGTCACCGGGTCCTGGATGTATCTCACGTCTGCACCTCTCGCGTAATCTCGCCTTCGGCAGTCTGGCTGGCAGAGTCGGCCACCTTGGTGGCGTTCAGCTTGGCGACCTCGATGCGGGTCGCGGCCTCGAGCTCGGCCTTCCAGCGCTGAAACTCCATTTCGCCCAGGTGCTTTTGCTGATCGAGTTGCTGCTTCATTTGAGCCAGGCGCGCCTCGCTGTCGATCTTCATGGCGTGCTGCTGCGCCTCGGCCTGCTGGCGGTTGTTGTCCACCTGGGCCTGCATCTGCATGCGCATCTTCTCGACTTCCATTTCGGCCTGGGCTTTCACCTGGGCCATCTGGGCGTCCATCTGCATCTTTTGCTGGGCAGCGACCTGATCCGCCTGCATCTTGGCCTGCGCCATCTGCTGGTCGGCCTGCAGCTTCATCATCTCGGGATTGGGTTGCGGCTGCTGCGGTTGGCTGAGCTGCTGCACAACCTGGTCAAATGCAGCTTCGATCGGGCGCCCGGCTTTGAACGCCCTGACGCCAAACATGAGCATTTCGCCCAGGAGCGGGGCGATCTGCGGGTAGGCCTGAGCCGTGGGGAGCGCCTTTTGCAGGAAACCGCCGGCGGCACCAAGGAACTCCACCCGGGCAGCCTTCTCCGCTTCCTCGTCCATGTCGACCAGGCTGTCTGCGGCGACTTCAACCCGGTAGGCGCGCATCGGCTCCTGCTTGAGGAGCGCGACAGCCTGCTCGGCATACTGCTTATCCTCGGTGCCCATGATGCCGGACATTTCGATCAGCGCGCGCGGGTCGTACAGGTCGCACATCAGCTGCGCCTTGATCCGCAGGATCTCCGAGGCGAACTCGGCGAAATCGCGCTGGCGGCACCGGATGCGCAACGAGCCAAACTGGCGCTTGATATTCTGGGCCGTGGCCGTCTCGGACGCCACCGTGTCGCCGCGCATGATGTCGGCGATCCCGGTAATGTCGTAAATCGTCTTGATGCAAGCAGCCTGAGCGGCATACATCTCGCTCAGCGTCTTGATAACCTGCTCAAGCGGCATCCAGTCGATGGTGCCTTTCAGCCCTCCCTTCTCGCCAAACGCCGCCCAGGTCGAGACCGGGATCAGGACGTTTTCGCCCGTTTCGGTCATCAGGCGCTGGATACCCTGCTGGCTGGCATCGTAGACACCGGCCACCCGGCAAGCTTGAACGAGCAACCCGATCCGGTTGGTGATCATGTCCAGCTCGGTCGCCTGGTCCTGGTACATCGAGTAATCCGGGATCGGCTCCAGGCTGTCCGTGGTCAGCGTGGCGTATAGCGGCTTCGGGCAGGGGAAGAACCCGTCGAGGCCGTAGGGGTCATCCTTGACGTCGAGCGTCTTGTCGAAGTCTTCCGCGACCCAGATGGCCTCTTCGCTGGTCTTGTCCCAGATCTCCCAGACCTTGGCCTTTTTCATGCCGTCGGTCTCGCCCTGCGTGGCGCCCTGCTCCTTGAGCTGGTCGAGGCCGACGGGGACGTGGCTGAGAGGGACTTCCTTGAAGATGTCGCCAAAGCGCTTGATGCCTTCCTTGCGGCCCATGTACACCCGGCGGGCGACCCAGGTCACTTCCTCCCAGGTGCGTGCAGGCGAGCAGCGGAAGTCTTCCCAGAACACGTAATCGACCGGCGCACGCATCTGCATCGGCTCGGCTGCGGTCGGCGCATCGATCGTTTCGACTTCCTCGCTGGCCTCACCCTCGCCTTCGTCGCCACCCGGGCGCTCGGTCTCGAACGTCTCGAAGCGCACCCACGCCGTGCCGCGACCACCAAGCAGGCGATCAAGCAGAACATTGCTCAGGGTTGCCTTGTAATCGGTGTACTGGTCAGTCTCGTATTGCAGCGATCGCTCGAGGATCTCAGACGCACACCGGCCCACCGGGTCGGAATCCTTGTAGCGCCGGGTGACCTCTGCTTTGGGAGCCCGTGAATAGATCGCAGGCATCAGCACCTGGACGTTGGCCCAGAGGATGTTGTACTTCCGGGTCTGGTCGGCGCTACCGCGGTCGTCGCGGTAACGCTTGACGATCTTCTTGGCGCGCCCGATCCACTTCTTGTCCGTTCCCTTCGCGAGGTCGAGCTCCATCTTCCACTTGCGAGCCAACTCGGTCGTGGTCAATTCTTCAGCCATTTACAGCCTCGCCAAAGTAAAGAGAGCAGCAACCGTAATGCCGCCCGCAGTCGTTGCCACAGCGTCCCAGGGGTCGAAATCGCCGCGCTTGAGCCATGCGTCCCAGATCCACTCTTTAGCGCATCCTGCGAGCAATGCCGCAACCGTACCGGCTATCGGATTGAATGCAGCAGTCACGCCAAGCGAGATCAGCGCACCGACTGCGAAGTGCAGGATCTTGTCAGTCGGGACGTTAAACATTCTGATCTGCCACAATCACCAACCCCTCACCCGCGAGTGCGACTTGCCAATCCGGGTCGCGCACCTTGATGTCGTAGGGGAAAGCCTTGCGGGTCATTTCGTCCATCAGCGAACAGGCAAACGGGCCGGATGTGAACATCGCCGTAGCCGGTTCCTGACCCGTTGGGCTTGCCGGAGTGACGAATAGCGTGGGGTCGGCAAGCGCAGTCTGTACGCCTTGCTGGTCAGCAGCGGCGATCAGGACGGTTGCAGATACCCAGTTTTGTGTGGTGTCGGTCATGTTTTATCCTTGGGACTCAATAGGCGCGGCATTTACTGTTAGTCCAATTTTCAAACGCAGCAATCTGACTCGCACTCAGCGCGATCCCGATGCAAACGTTGCTGAACGTGAGGCCGTTGAAGAACAGGCTTGTTCCTGCTCGTGCGCCGAAGTAAGCGGGGTAGTTGCCGTAATTCCCCGTGCCTTGGGTAGATGTGCTTTGAGCAACTTGTGCGCCGTTGAGCCGTAGCGTGACAACAGGGGCGGAAATATCTCCAAGCCCCGTCATCACCTTTGTGGTGGGCGCGGGATAGCTGGTCGGTGAAGTTATCGGTACTGAAACCGTCCCGCCTGAGGCGGTTGCAAAATTTGCCAATCCGTTAAACGGCGCGACTAAATAAAACGTTCCTGCGTTGCCACCTGCATTGACACTCAACTCGTTAATGATTCCGTAGCTGGTGTCGGCGTTCTTCCTCACACCCGCAAACTGAGAAACCTTATTCGTCCCGCTGAAGTCAACGCTTGCGTTCTGCATCCAGCTATTTGAGCCATTCCACCGGAGTCCGGCGGGGAAGCCTACGCTGTCGTAGTCCGTGGCTGTATTGACGCGCTGATAGGTAGGGATCAGGCCGGTCGCTTGATCGGACGGCCTCTGGTCAGGATGCCAGATTTGAATCGTTTCAGTACCGGCAGCATTGAACGTCGAAGATTGATTGTCTGCGGTATGCACTTCAACGTTCAAGTAGTGCGCTGCTGAGGCGTATGTGCGTGTGACGGTGCAGATATACCATCCCGCATATTGTGGATGGGCGGTCATGGTCGCAGTCGTTCCTGCCGCAACCGTACCCTTTACGCCATTGGTCAGGTCAAAAAACGCGCCATCTGCCGTGACTGCCGAATCAAAACCGAGCCCGAGCCACGATGCCGTGCCCGCTTTGGCAATGATGTAATTCGTCAACGTTGTTCCGGCTGAACTGCCCTGCTGGAAAAATTCGTGACTACCAGTTCCTGCTGCAAGTTGTACTGTGCAAGCGGTGTTCGTTCCATCCGGCGCTGTTGACACCGTTGCGGACGTAACCCCGGCAGCTTTTGCCCACGGTGAAGTCCATAACTCAGTCTTGGTGAGGTAGCTATATCGCGCCGACCAGACGGGACGGTTCGCGCTGGTGGGCTGCGTCCTGTGATTCCCTCGTCCAGACAAGTCCAGTTGCTTGCCCACGGGCTGCTCAAGCGCGGTGACAGGCGTTGTACCCGCAGCGTCCTGATACAGCGTGGACATATTGCTGTCGTCGTACAGCCAGCCGGGGGCGCCACCAGAGAATGCGCCGAGGATAATGCTGTAGAGCGAGTTAGCAGGCCAAGTCAGCAGCATGATTTACTGCTTGTACGCCACGGTGAACGAGCCGGTTCCGCTGATCACAACGTACAGGCCAGCACTGAACCCGAACGGCAAAGGCACAAACTGCCCTGGCAGCGGCGTAAACGTATCGACAATCTTGTCGGACGTCGTGGTCGTGGCCGAGTTGTAAATCGTCACAGTCGCTGTGCCTGACGAGCAGAAAATCCCGCCCAAAGCCCCGCCAACCGGACTGACGTTCGCAGTCGCGGATAGTTGCTTATAGGAATACGATTCGGTAACAATGTTCATCGTTTAGTACCTCTCGATCTTGCGTGTCGGTTGCTCTTTCCAGAGCGTGTCCAAGGGAGCCGTGACGATTCGACCGTTCACGCCCTTTGCTGCGAATATCGCTTTTTCTTCCTTGACCGGTGGCTTGAGCATTTCCATGATCAGGCAGCCATAGGAAAACCCGTCGCCGTCATGGCTTGCCCAGTCATGCTTCGGCGTCAGGCTGAAAACCTTGGTCTCTTCGTTGAATTCGTACTGCCAGGCGCGCAACGCCTCGAGGCCGGGCTCGCAAACATCTGAGAACTCGACCCGCTTGATCAGCCGCCTGGCTGCGTTTACCCGGTGCTCGATGGAGCTGCTCGGGGTGATCGCGATCTTGTCGTGGCCGAATGCCTTGACGAAGATCTCGATCGCGCTGTGCTTTGCTGCAAACGTCTTGGCGCGCGCGTCGTGCGGCAGCCAGATCTTCCCGAGCTTCCTGCCCGAGAGCTTCTTCTGGATCCGCTCGACCCACGCGTCGGCATCCATGCCCCAGCCGCCGTCATAGTCGACGATCGAATAGCCGCCGACCTTCGGCTGCCAGAACCACCAGCTCGCCGCGTCGCGCCGCCCGATGTCCGCGCTGATCTCGATCGGTGCGCCCAGGCGGTCATACTCGACATGCGGACCGATGCGCCCTTCTTTCTCCGCGACCCCGATGGATCTAGCGAGGATCGCGCCCATGTTGGCCGCGTCGAAGGAGCAAAGATATTCCTGCTCGTACTTCGCCCGGCCGTACTCTTCGCCAAACTCGTTGATGTAGGCCAGGAGCTCCGCGGCCAGCTGCCCCTCGGAGAACACTCCGGTTTCTGTCGCTGCGAGGATCTGGGCGAATGCCGTGGGATCCTTCCTTGCGGCCATCAACGTCTTGTGCGCATGGTTCCTGCCCCGGGACGTGGTGATGAACACCTGCCAGCCGCCGTTCTCGGCCAGAATCGGCCTGAGATACGCCCGAGCAGCTGGATTGGCCAGCGCCCATTCCGAGTAAACGATCCCGGCCGGCGTGGAGCCCACCAGGCTGTTGAACGAATCCGACCCGACTACCTGCCAGGTTGAGCCGTTCTTGAACTCGATCATCATCTCCTGGCCGCGCGTGTTCTTGCGCAACTCAGGGGGGAATGCTTCGTCGATCCGCTTCTTGCCCGTGTGCGGGTTCACCGCATCCCAGATCGCCTTTCGCGCTTGGGAGTACTCCGGCAACATGTGCCAATACCCAGCCACCCGCTCAAACGCCGCACAGGCGGCGCGATGAAGCGCGATTTCGTCTTTTCCCGAACGGCGATGCCAAACCAGCTCGGCGTGCTTTCCCCCTCGTTCGAGGTAATTCCACGCCGGCAGCTGGTAATCGCGTGGCCGCCAGTTATGCGGCAGCTGGATTACCGGCATCGCTGAATCGCAGGATCTGCACCGTCAGCGCACCGCCGTCTTTTCCGGTCACCTCGGTGGCGGAGAGTCGTGGGTGGATGTACGGCGCTGCATCCTTGGCGACACTTGCAGCCTCACGCAGCTGGCCGTTGTCACGCAGGAACATCATCGCCTCGAGCATGACCTCGAGAGGCGTCAAGCCAGTTTCAGCCGCACGATCGGCTATTTTCCGGGTCTTCTTGGTAGTCGATCCCTTCTTGCGCCCTGATCCAGGACGCGCACCGCCGCGCTTTGAAATGGTTTGATTGTTTTCAATCGCGGCATTTTGGGGTTTGCCCATGAATGCCTCGCAGAAATAAAAAAACCCACCGAAGTGGGCGAAGGTCCGAGGGGTCTCGGCACCGGAGGAGAAATGAAAAAAGCCCCGCGTTTGCGAGGCTTACGTTTTGTTTGGGCGTGCGAAGACGCCTTGGCGTGATTATCGGGCAGGATTTTGATCAGCGCAAGGGGTTTTGTTTTCCTGCTGCATCTTTTTCCACAGGACGTTGTTGCCCATAACCTTTTGCCAATCCTCGACGGTCATGGATTCAACTAGCTCCTTCAACCTTAGCGTAATTTCCCGTTCTTTTTTTTCCCGCGCAGATGCTATCAACGCCAAAAGCCATATTCCTGCGATTCCTCCCATGACAAGCATTGCTAACCCGAAGACACAAAGCAGGGCTATCTGCGGTCCGTTCATCACGACACCAGATTGCGGCGGATGAACATCGGCAACAGGGCATCTTTTGCAGCCTTGTACATGGCATGCTGTTCTTCGCTGGTCATGCGCCCAGACCGGAATACCTTGTTTCCTACCGACCGGTTTGCCGCATGGAGGCCGACAGCAGCCCGCAGGAGGACATCCAGCGTGTTCAAGCAGGCTTCGACCTGTTCCGCTGTGTACCTGGCTAATTTTGCGTCTCGATCGTCGTTATCGTCGTAAACCTCATGCGTCTGGGCGTGGACGAATCCGGGGGAAACGCGGGAATAGCCAAGCTGCTCACGGTGGGATTTCGACCAATGGAACCAGACCATCACCAGCTCCTCGATCTGTTCCGATTCATCCTGAGTCATGCTTCCCCCGATTTGAAAAGCTCGCACCTGGTGCCGAACTGCCGTTTGCTGAATGTGCATCTGAATTCCACCTCCCCATGTTTTCCCGAGTGAATGCGCTTGTGAATGCAATTGCCACATTCCCTTTCTTTCCTCTGGGCGATTGCTTCGCGCCTTGCTGCTACCCCGAAGGGGTCTCCACGCTCCCATTGCTCGTAGTCGGGCATCAGAACTCCTCGATCTGCCAGCCGCCCCCATCCTTCTTAGCCCGGGGCTTCACGGCGATGAACTTGAACGGGTAGGCATCAGCTGCGACCTTGATCTTGACCCGAGCGTCGTCCTGCCAGAAGCCTTTGACCTCATGGAGCTCGATCTGGCCATTGGCAAGCATCACCGCGAAGTCCGGGGTGTAGAACGTGTTGTCGGCCAGCCTGAACTTCATGCCCTCAAAGCGATACCAGAGGATCAGGCCGACTGCCTGCTGCTGCTGAAGGAAGGATTCGTAGGCCGCTTCCGTCCGATTTCTTTCGCCAGTCTTAAGCCGTCCGAGGGCGAACATTTTCACGATGCAAGCCTCCGAAGCGTCTCGTTGATGGCCGATATTTCAGTCATCTTTGCGTTTTTCCACCGCGCACGAGTGCCATGCCATCCACCAGGGCCACGGTGACAATCCGGACAGACCGCAATGCTGGCAAACCATGCGCCCTGCTCCGGCTCGTGGGCTTCGCTGGGTCCTGGAGCGTCACACACTACGCAGTCCAGCTGCTTGACTGAGGAAACGTGTCGGCGCTCGGCTGCGGTCATTGGTTGCTTGTTCTTGGACTGCATCAGGTTTCCTCCACGAAGCACTCGGCCATCCGCTCGATCTGCTCGGCACTCAGATCCGGCCAGTAGCGCTCGGCAACGTACCGGCACATCGAGCGCGCAACGTCCTGGTATTCGCCCTCGTCCATTGATTCGAATGACAGGCTCCTGGGCACCTTGGCCATAACGACGCCGACGTTGGGCATGGTGAGCGCAAGCTGCTCGCAGGCAATGTTTCCCTCGAGTTGGATCCGCTTGAGCGCCGTGTGGGCGTCCATGCCCTGAAATGCGTCGATGTTGGCGACCACCAGCTGGCCGATCCGGTGCACCAGGCGGTTGAATTTCGCGTTGCGCAGCTTGGTCAGCTTTCCCTTCAGGACGTCGCCCACCTTGAAGCGCCGGGTGCGCAGCTGGCCGGCCGCGTAGGAATCTGCGGGGACCAGGACGCCCTTGTCGACGCGGAGGTAGACGGATTCGCTCATGCTGCCGCCTTGACCTCGATGCCGAGCGCCTTGCGGTAGCAAAAAATCTGATACATCCCGAGCTTTTCGCCGCCGTCGTGCCGGGCCTTCAGGTGCTTGGCCCAGCCGAGCGGATCTCCATGGCTATCCCGACTCGACGAGGATCGGATCGCGGTAGCCGCGATCTTGGCCATTTCCGCATCGACGATCTTCGGATCGACCTTCGGGGCATCCAGCTGCAGCGCCTGCCACTGTGGCGCCTGCCGGCAAAGCATCTTGAATTCGATCAAATTCGGGGCGCGCGCCGGAAGGTTTTCAAGCGCCCAAGCGATGCAATTCAACCGCGGCTTATCATCGAACGATGCGAGCTCGTGGGCCCAGAGGGATTTCACCGGGACGATCTCCTGTCCTTCCCACTTCCCCATGAACTCGCGCCCATAGGTCGCCGTCAACCTGGTGAAGATCCGTTCAACGGCTTCCGATCGCAGTGACATTTTGCCCTCCGTCGATGATGGTGATTGCTGGCGACTCGGCGGCTGGTGCCTTGCGTGCCAGTGCTGGTGCGAACTCCGCAACACGCTCACGCGTTGCGCGCTGATACGGGGTTTCGTGTGGGATTGGCGGTGATGCGCGCGCGTTCTCCGCCATCTGCGTTTGATCCTGCAGCTGCTTTGCAACAATCCCGAGCACGTAGTCAAAGCCCTTGCCCTTGCTCTTGGCGATGTCTGCTGCGGCATCGAACGCCCCGATGTGCATGCCGGCCGCCAGCAGGTCGAGCAGTTTCTGGTGGCCTGGATTCACGGTTCCAAATCCCTTGGACCGCAAAAGCACACACACAGCTCCGGCTTCTGTCACTCCTGGTGAAGATTCTTCTGTGTGTGTAGTTAGACTGGTGACTGGTGACTGGTGACTGGTGTCTGGTGTCTGGTGAGCATTGCCTTCGGTATGCGTTCGCATAGCGTTCGCATTGCCTTCGGTATGCGACCTTGGCTTATTCCAGCGTGCCTCAGCACTGCGTTTCGCTTTCGCCTGTTTGTCCTGAAAGCGTGATATTTCCTCGTCGCAGCGCCTGTTGTGCCATCCGTCTGCATCCAGGATGAAAAACTCATCCAGGACCGTGGAAACAGCTTCTTTTTCTTCCTTCGTTCTGGCGCCCACCAGTCGTTGGATAATTTTTTTATCTGACGGCAGAGGCTGCTCGGTTGAATAATATTTGCGAATCAGCCTCGTGTAAGCCGCGTCTTCGACAAATGAAAGGTGTGCGGTTGCCTCGGCGTAGTCGCCGATGTGGTGTTCGTAATAGTTCAAAACAGAGCCCCTTGCCCGACAATTGGAAGGCCGACAGGCCGCACGGTGATGCCGCTAACGCGGTCCTTGCGCCTGGGCTTTTCGACCAGGTCGCGGGTATCGTTCACCAGCTCGTTGACGCGCGCGCTGACGGTGGACTTCTCCAGGCCGAGGGAGCGGGCAATCTCGCCGATCGACCAGTCCCCACCCCGCGACGCGATGAACTGCAGGACGCGCTCGCGCTGCTGGGCCGACTTCCCGGTCCCGCGGTGAAGGTGGAACGCATCGATGCTGGTTTCCTGAACGGCTGTGAGCATGGCTATCCCCTTTTGATCGCGAGATCCTCAGCCCACAGGCGGCGCTCCGTTTCTTTCTGGAGCTGGAATTCGAGATCCTCGATGCGTCGCTCGGCTTCAGTCTTGAGCATCTGGAGGCTGTAGCCGCGCTTGTAGGCCAGCCATTTGAGCGGTGCCTCGTTGCCGCAAAGCGTCATCAGCTCGTCGATCTTGTTGACCGGGAAATGGGCGTCGCCCTTCACGATGCGCGACCAGTGGCCGGCGTCGACTCCGAGCGTCATGTAGATTTCTTTGTCATCCAGACCGGACAACTGGGTGCAGAGCGCGATCGCCCCGATGAAGTTCTTTTGGCGCTTGACGAGCTCCATCGAAACGTCGATCGGAGTGGTCTTTCTCACCAGGGCAAGCTCTGGATGCGCAACTGGATGCATATTGTTTGACCGCATTTGACTGTCCCCTTCATTCAAAAAAAGACGATCATTCGCTCAGGCGGCCTGCGACTCTGCAAGCTCAGGCCAAATGGTCTGCCAGGTATCGGGCCACATGGCTTTGCGAGTCACAACGCCATTTGTGGCCTTTTCGATCGGGGCTCCGTAATCGGTCGGCACATTGCCGCGATTGATCCAAGCCCAGACGGCCTGGTGGCTGACGCCAAGTTGATCAGCGAGCGCTTTTTGCGAGCCGGCGATCTCAACGGCTTGGAGTATGTGAGCTTTCATTCCGTCACTCTACAGTTGTTGAGTTGTGTTTGTCAACGTTTGTAGCGTGACCTTTGTCTACAACTGTGGAACTATCGCGAAATGAGTTTGGGAACGCGAATCGAAGAACGGCTGAAGGAGCTTGATAAGAATCAGGCTTGGCTGTGCACGCAAGTCGAAGGGCTTGAGATTGGAACCCTTAATGCGCTTGTCCGCCGAAAGAGCAATAAATCAGCGTTTGCTTCCAGCATCGCTAACGCACTGGGCGTGAGTCTTGAATGGCTTCTCTCTGGCGACGACCAGACATCTGGATCCGCCAAACCGAAATGGCATCAAAACCCAGGACGCAGCCCCGATATTCTGCGAGAGCTCGGCCGGAAGAGACGAGAAGCAGAAGCTGCTGCGACGGAAAATGTCACTCCACTCGAAATTTCAGACATCAAAATCCCGCTGATCTCATGGGTTCAGGCAGGGAACTTAGCTGAGGTAATAGATATTTATCAGGCAGGACAGGCAGACGATTGGGTGACACCGATTCACTCGAAGCCAGGCAAAAGCGTATTTGCGCTCCGGGTTGAGGGGGACAGCATGACCGGTGGATCCAACGGGGTTGATTTCCCGCACGGTTGCGTGATCCTGGTTGATCCGGACCGGGCGCCCAAGAGTGGCGATTATGTCGTCGCGAAAGATGTGACCACCCAGAAAGCGACTTTCAAGAAGCTCACGACCGATGGCGTGAGCTGGTTCCTCAGGCCATTAAACCCGGCCTACCCGACGCGCGAGATCGATGACCCGGCGCTGAGAGTGATTGGCGTGGTTATTGAGTGGCAACTGGGCGGAAAGCTGTAGCCATATCCTCTCGTATCTATACTCACAATTCCGGCATAAAAGAGATCGCCATGATGAAAACTCGGCTGATAGCTTCACTTCTGGCAACCGGTATAGCGCTCCTGAGCGGCTGCGCAAATCAACAAATTATCTGGGATAAGGCGGGCGGCAACCAGGACGAATTCAACAAAGACAATTACAAATGCATGCAGGAGTCGCAGCAGCAAGGTGCCGCTTATATCGGAGCGACGCGCTCGACACCTGCGATGGGAACCAGCCAGGCCGGGATGAACAAGAGCCTGTACGTCGCCTGTATGCAAGCCCAGGGCTATACCAGCAGGCAACAACAATGAAAGATCGGTTTGCGAAACTGCTGCGCTGGACTGGAGTTATCTGGATAGCCTTGTCGTTTCTGTTTGTCCGAGATATTGGCAACCAGTACGGCTACCTCTCCATGTTTTTTTGGGGAATGTGGATTGTTTTTTCCATTCCTGGCATTGCCGCTATGGCGATCGCCTGGGTGATGGACGGGAAGAAGGTTTGATTTACGCTCAATAGCTGAACGTAAATATTTTTGTGTCGCCGTGGTAAATCGAAACCCAGCGATTAAGCAAGTCCTGCCCAATCAGCCCATCAATCCCTTGCGGTGATAGGGATGTTTCGATAACCGGGATCGTGTCGATTAAACAACCGACGCTTTGGTCTACACCAGGGATAAAAATCGAAACATCGTATTGATTGCAGTTGTGCATGACGCCGTTTGTCGATGGCGTGTGGATTGGTACATTCCCAGTCGGGGTAAGCCCAAGCGCGGCGATCAATGCCGGGTCAATCACGGTCATGCTTGCGCCGGAATCTACCAAAAACTTTCCGATGACTGGGTTTGGAACAGCAACCCCGGCCGCAGTCATCGCTTTAAATTTTGGAGTGCTGACGCCAACAAATACGTTGGCAACAGCGCCCATTGGGCCGATCGCAATGCTTATGCTGGGCATGTAGCGGGAAAATCGCGGCTGAAAAAGGCAATCCGCTCCACTTGAGCGATTTGCTTCACAAGAAACGGGTCAAGCTGAAACTTTTCGTATCCGGCTTTGATTGCATCTTCATATGTGTCGTAAGTCTCAACCACGGTATCGCCGTGGATCAGGACGAACTTACCCGCATGGCTCAACAAGTCTGGAAGCCTTTGCGTGTAAGTCTGTAATTCCTTGTCGAGAACGCCCATTCGATTCTCCTGTATGGGATGAAAGTGTACTCCGTGACGATATTTCGCAATAGACCCCGCGCCGGCGGGGTTTTTTACGCCAGTAGCGAACTCAAGTTCGCCACCAGTTCGCCACCAGTTCGCCGTTCTATCCCGCGCCAAACCGGCCTAGGATTTGTCCCAATAAAAAACAATCACTCTACACTTGTTGACTTGTCAACTAAACATCTGTAGAGTTCTTCTTGTGCGCTAACCCACCGGCGCAAGGAGATCGAGATGTCAGTCGCAGCAACCAAAGTCATGATCCGCGTAGGCCACCCGGCCTACCAAGGCGCAAACGCGGTGCGCCTGTGCTTCAGCAAATCTCAAGCCGTCCGTGTTCTGCGCAACCGTGGAATTCGCCGCGACTCCGCACGCGAAGCCATTGAACGCGCTTTGGAAGTCGGCGGTAGTTCCGTCAACGCAAACATCCTCGAAAGCATCGAGATCGCCGACATGGCTAATCACGCCTGGGACGGCTACTACTCGGAAGACCGCCCGACCCTTCGCCGCCAGTGGGCCGGCCGTTCTGAGGCCTGACACCATGAGATCGAACACGCCTAGCTGGGTTCATCTTCTCTACTACATCCCTCCCGAAAACAAACAGTGGCCGACAGCCGCTGAGTGGGCATACGCCCTTGCGTTCGTCACGGTGTTCTTCGTCCTGATTCCTTGGCTGATGGGGGCGTAATCATGCTTGAAGCATACGAAGTCGATCTCAATCGCCACCTTGCCAAGATTGACCGCGAAGAATCCCGCGAGCAAGCCATTGAAAGCCGCATGGAGCAGTCGATGGGTGTCGGTGAAGCCTATCACCCGTGCGATCCCCTGAACTTTATCGAAGCGCTCGAGGAAGGGAATCGCGCTTTGCTTAAAACCGCCCTCGAGCTTTTGGAATCCGGTGATTTTGCGACCGGTGGCCAGCTGCTCCACCAAATCGCCAATGACCACTGGGCAGCAATTGCCCGTACTGACGCTGAAGCCGACGTTGATGGTGACTGTGATCGCTGTTTTGGCAAAGGTTGCCGACGCTGCGACCCCGAAGAACCAGATCCTTTTTTTGACTGAGAGATAACCATGAACGCAATTGTTCCGTTTAACGAGATGGAAAGCATGGCTGGCTACATCGTTCGCTCTAAGCTGTTCGGCGCGAAAGATGAATCGCAAGCCATGAGCCTGATGCTGCTGGCTCAGGCTGAGGGCATGCACCCGATGTCTGCCATTCAGGATTTCGACATCGTGCAGGGACGTCCAGCCCGCAAGACGCATTCGATCCTTGCCCGTTTCCAGCAGGCCGGTGGTTCTGTGTCGTGGGAAGAAATCAGTGCAAACCGTGCTTGCGGCGTCTTTTCGCACAAGCAAGGCGGATCGCTGAAAGTCGAGTGGACCATTGACCAGGCCAAACGAGTCGGCTTGACCGGCAAAGACAACTGGAAAAACTACCCGCAAGCGATGCTCCGCGCGCGCTGCATTGCTGAAGGTGTCCGTGCCGTGTTCCCAGGCGCCATCGGCGGAATGATGTCCGTTGAGGAAGCGCAGGACATTGTGCAGCCAGCGAAAGACATGGGTTCGGTTGAGATCGACACCGGCTCGATCCGGGCGAAATGGATCCCGGCCGCCGCCGAAGCCGCGTCACTTCCTGACCTCGAAACCGTCTGGAAGTCCGGCATTACCGAGATTAAGCCGACCGGCGATATGGCCCTTTACAACGAATTCAAAAACACGGTGATCGAGCGCAAGGCTGCGCTGAACACCTTGACCATTGACGATGACGGCGTTGTCGAGGAGGCAGCATGAAGTTCATCAACTGCACCCAAGGTAGTCCTGACTGGTTTGCCGCGCGCGCCGGGGTCATTACGGCCAGCATGGCGCGGGTTGCCTGCGAAACCCTGAAAAACGGTGAACCGACGCAAGCCAACAAGGATTACGCCTACCGCGTGGCCGTCGAGCAGATCTACGGCGAGACCACCGAAGATGTTTACCAGACGTTTGAAATGCGCCGCGGCACCGAGCTGGAGCCCGTCGCGCGGATCTGCTACGAGGCCAAGACGGGGAATCTCGCGCAGGAATCCGGCATCGTGCTGACTGACGACGGTGTCTTTGGCTATTCGACAGACGGATTTGTCGATGACGATGGCCTCATCGAGATCAAGTGCCCGAACTCGGCCCGCAAGATCGTCGAAATGTGGCAGACGGCCAACCTGGACGAATACATCCATCAGATCCAGTTTGGCCTGTGGATCACCAGCCGCAAATGGTGCGATTTCATTATGTACGCGCCGCAGCTCGAGCGAGTGGGCAAGCACCTGTTCGTCAAGCGCGTTGAGCGTGACGAGGATTTCATCGAAACGATGGAGGCGCAGTTGGTCAGCTTTTACAAGCGCGTTCAATCGCACGTTGATTGCCTGGAAGCAAAAGCCGCATAGATCAATGGGGGAAAGCTGCGCGCCTGAAGCGTACGGCGGGAATCGAACCCCGTGCGCAGCGAGTACCCCACCATTTTGGAGCAGTGATATGGCCCAATCCAAGAAGCCCCGCAAGCCGTACAAGCCACGCGCAATCCGTACCCCGATGATTGTCGGGACTGATCTTGTCCTGCGTCCTCTGGAAGCGATTATCGACCAGATAAACAGGGATGGGACGGTTGACGCAAGTAGCCGGGGCGTTCCCATGTTCAAGGCGTCAGACGGTCTCTGGTACGACTCGGCAGCAGCGATTGAGGGGATTATCTGGCACTTTGAGATTTTCGCCACGCGCCACAAGATTGACTTGCCGATTGAGCCGTTGCGCGAACTTCACATTGCGCTGAAGTACTGCGTGCCGGTGTTTGAGCGCACGTTGACGGGCTGCAAGCTGGCCATGCCCGAACTGCGCCGCGCCATGTCCCTTGCCGATCCTGACGAGCAACGGGACATCCTCATGCAAGCGCAGATCAAAGAACAGATGGAAAGGATCGCAGCATGACGCGCGTGTACCTTTCTGGCGCCATGAGCGGCAAGCCTGACCTGAATTTCCCGCTGTTCAACGCCGAGGCCGCGCGCCTTCGATCCCTTGGCTATGACGTGGTGAACCCGGTCGAGCTCTGCCCGGATCCAGCTGCGACCTGGCACGACTGCCTCAAAGCTGACATCAAGGCCCTGCTCGACTGCGACGCGATCGTGATGCTGCCTGGTTGGGTCGACAGCCAGGGCGCACACCTTGAGCTGAACATCGCCCACCGCGTGGGAATCCTGATTTTGATGGCAGCGGAGGTGACAGCGTGATCAACGACCTTCTGATGCTGCTGGCGATCTCGATGGCCTTTACCGCCCTGATTTTGTGGATGAACCGATGAACCGCCAATTCTGGACATTCGTCGACGAATACGTCCTGCGCAGGGTTTATCCGCACTATCGCGGCGAGGACATCGCGGTAGTGATGGGAATACCGCTGCGAAAGATTTACGCAAAAGCCAAACGTCTTGGCCTGACCAAATCTGACGAATTTTTCAACGGTCCCCAGTCGGGCCGCACGGACGGTCAGCGCGGATCCTCGACCAGGTTCAGGAAGGGAAATGTGCCCTGGACAAAAGGCACCAATTACAACGCCGGCGGCCGCTCCATCGAGACCCGGTTCAAGGGTGGCCACCGGCCGCACACCTGGTTGCCCGTTGGCAGCTACCGGATCAACCCTGACGGCTACGTCGAGCTCAAGTTCAGCGACGAGCCAGGGCGCTATGACAAGCGCTGGATCCCTGTGCACCGCAAAGTCTGGATCGAAGCATACGGACCGATCCCGCCCAAGCACATGATCGTCTTCAAGGACAACAAAAGGACGACGAATCCAGAGGAAATCATTGCCGACCGCCTCGAGTGCATCGATATGGCTGAAAACGCCAGGCGCAACAACATGTGGCTGAACCACCCCGAGTGGGCGCAGCTCGTTCACATCAAGGCCCAGATCACCAGGCGCGTCAACAAAATCATCAAGGAGTCACCATGCCAGACATCAACGAACTGAGGAAAGCCCTGATGGATACCCTCACCGACCTGCGCAATCCCGACAAACCGATGGAGGTCGACCGGGCCCGGGCAGTCGCCCAGGTGGCTGGCGTCCTGGTCGACACCGCGCGCGTCGAGATCGAGTTCATC
>JGI24890J29729_1000549_pt1 | contig 22772 bp, 29 predicted proteins | sample FreactcultureFD7_FD_29729 | JGI IMG/M metagenome (IMG submission 29729)
CTTAGACTTCATAGTCTTCATTGTCTTCTTAACATGAGATAACCATAAATTTGCCATTTTATATTTACCTATTAGATTTTATGTTAGATGACCACGTTGTAGATGGGAGTTGTTTTCTGCATTGGTTGAAAAGAAACACTCGGGTCTGGCAAAGTTGGTTTTTTATACTTCTTAGGTTTCAATGGTCTTAAAGGTGCTGGTTTTAATAAAAGACTGTTTTCTTGGAACTCACCAATGTAAATTTCCATCATGGAATCTACTGATCCATAATTCATTAAGTTCCACTGGCATCCGTACGTGAACAAAATTTGCGGATTCACATTCACTAAATCTTCGCTAATATCTGGGACTACCATGGTAATATGATTGCGATTATAGTTAATTAGTTCTTCATGATCGTGCGTTTGCGATGCTTGAGTGTATGTTAATCTTCTTAAATGAGACGTGTTCCAAGACATATTTACCAATTCTTCCATCAACGTTCCTTTCATAGCATCTCCTGAAACTATAATTAGTTTGTTTTGGAGATTACATACCGGTTCTACCGCTAAATTCTTACGAGTATAACTGTATTCTGAATCTAACATATGAGATCTGCATGTTGTTTTCAAAATTTCGGCACATGCATTAATCACAGGAGTTTTATCAGTATGGAAAACCAAACTTAAAATAAATGGGTCAGAAGATACCGGTGTAACAATCGAATTAAATGCATTATTTATGATAGAAACACAACAAGCCTCAAATGGAACTGTATTGTAAGCGTAATCAACTCCTAGTTTTTGATTCTTTAATCCAACAACCGGCTTATCTTGATCGTCAGAGTAAACATCCAATTCAACCAATCTTGGACCTGCTTTAATAACCAATGGAAGAATAGAGTCTGAAACGTAATCGTAAACTTGTGCTCCTGGAAACACAGAATACGACGATGAAGCCATATAATAGTCACATAATCTGTATTTCGTAGGACATCCTAACGGCGCTAACTTAGTAACTTTCTGATAGGCTGTGAAAGTCGGTTTGGCTTTTGAAAGTGCCTTTGACTCAGATGGTTCTACTGATTTCCAAATCATATATCCTACAAAAAGTATGAGTGCTGCTGCAAGTGTATAATACAGCCAAGGAAATGAAGTTCCTGTATCCATTACTTTCTATCAATACGAAATAACATTCCTCTTAATCCCCGAACAACTTCGTCTGGAATGCGGTTTTCCATTGAAACGCCTAACAAACAGCAGTAATGAAAGTATACACAGTACATTCCGCATTCTGAATCTTGATACTGGTGTCTCACTTTGTTATAAGTTGTTTCCATAGGTTTTGTATGAATTCCAGTTGCGTCCCACCGTTCTTTCCATCGTTTCATCAATCTCTGAATCTCTTTTTCGGGTTTCTTAGCGTAGGAATCAAAGTAGGTTATGCGAGGAAACTCAATGTCTGGACGAATATCGCAAAACAATGCTATCCAATGCTGACCCGATCCGGTACTTACATCGGTATTGAAAACAATTCCAATTTGAGTATATCCTTTCTTATACAGAGATGCGATATCTAAAGAACAAAGCGAATCAACTAAACATGTTCCAGTGTTAGTTTGTTTATCAAAATCTATCGGTACAGCCCCAACGTAATAATAATTTGAAAATACTTTCATGTACTCTTTTTCAATTTTATCGATGTCTAATGATGAAAGCCACTCGTGTGTATTTTTTTTCCAAGAATCTGGTGCTTGGGGTTTTGCAATAAGCGATTGAACAACACACTCATTTGATTTTTTACAAATATCATGAAGGCGTTTACGTATGTTTGACCATACAGTTTTTATATTTCCTTTTGGAATCGGAGATTCGTTCGGGTGTTCTGCATTATAAACCTTTCTTAAGTTTTCAACTTCTTTTTCATCGAAGTACATCCTTATATTTAAAACGGATTATGTTCTGATATATATTTTTATGGTACACAAATGGAAGAATCAATTCAAGAATTGAAACGTTGTATTAAACAATACAGATCAGTAGATGACGATATTCGTATCATGAATAATATGCTTTATGAAAAACGAGAATCTCGTAAAATAATTGAAATGGAAATGGCCGATATCATAAAACTCCCACAATTTTCAGGATATGATAAATTGAAAATTGAGGATGATAATTCAACTATTAAAATTCAAAGACCAGAAACTTATTCAAAACCTTGGTCACTTTCAAAAAAAGATTTACAAACTATATTGAAAGATTACTTTACTTCTACAACTACTCCAAATACAGATGATTGTTTTAAATATATTTCTGAAGTAAGAAAGTCACAACTTGTAGGAACTGAGTTTGTGTTTTCAAGAACTGTTCCAGAAGAAGAAACTTCATAATTAATTTAGGTACAGTTTTTTATTGAATATATTCAAAAACGGACTTTAAATAATCAATAAACTTAAATGTAAAAATGTTATATAGTCCTTTTAATTCTAAGAATCGCTTGTTTACCAAACAGGATATACAAGCGATTCTTACAAAACATAAGTGTAATTTTAAAGTTCGTGACGTAAATTTGTACCAGACTGCAATGGTACACTCATCATACGTAAAGCGATCAGAATACACAAACCCAACAGGAGAAAACACACAACTCGCGCCTTTACCTGAAAATTGTCTTGATTTGTTCGACGATTCGTATGAAAGATTGGAACATCTTGGAGATTCGATATTGGGCGCATGTGTTTCGACTTATTTAATAACACGTTTCCCCTCTGAAAATGAGGGATTCCTCACAGATTTGAAAAAGGAAATTGTGTGTAACGAAATGTTAGGATATTTAAGTCAAAAAATAGGATTAGATAAATTTTATATTATTTCAAGACACAATGAAGAAGTGTGTTTTGGAAGAATAAATGCTAAAAAATTAGGTGATATTTTAGAAGCGTTTATTGGCGCACTATGGATAGATAGCGAGAATGATTTCAAAATCATTTCGTCGTTTATAGTTTCATTAATTGAAACATATGTCGATATTCCAAAAATCTTAATGAACAATAGAAACTTCAAAGAACAATTTCAAAAGTTTTATCAATCAAAATTTCACCATACCCCGTCCTATGTAACCATAAGTTCAACATTAAATTCTTATACCGTAGCAGCAGTTGATGAAAAAGGAATCCATTTAGGGATTGGAACTTCAAACACAAAAAAACAAGCAGAACAATTTGCAGCAAGAGAAGCATTAAAAAATTTAGGAGCTTAATCACATTGTGATAGTCTTTTTTACCTTTGGTATCCTTCTTACAAGAAGTTCTTTTTGTGTTCCTCCAATCGACATATCTTCTACTCCTTCTGGAATTCCTTCGATGCTTCTCAGAACTTCCGATACTCTTTGTGGTTGATCAGCAAACTGAAGTAATAATTGTGTTCGAATAAAATCACGTCTAAGAGGAGGACGAGACGTTCTAACTGATCTTGAAATATTACCTACTCCCGAACCTTCAAGAGAGAAGTTATCAACATGATTATCTCTCATGAATTGTAAGATATCTTCTGTGTTTTTAGTTTTCTTTTCTTTAATTTCTTTAATTTGTCTTCTTAATTCACGTTCTTGATCATCTAATGAAATCCACTCTTTCAAACTGGAGCGAACTTTCTCCGTTGAGTCTTCTTCAGCCATTTATGTGATCTATGCTTGGAAGTTGAAAACCGGTTTCCGCCTGTTTTTTCTTTCAAATATGTATTTACGAGTGGAACATACTCTGCAAACTGAGGATACTTTTCCAAATGCTCTGCTGCATCTTCCATCTTAGAAATTCCTTTTGCGATTGCAGATCCCATAACAGGAACAGCGTTGGCTACATGTACAACTGATTGACCAAAATCATCTTCAAGCATAGCAATTCCTGAAGCAGCGGCTGCAGCTAGTGCTACAAGCGGTGTAACAACTGCTGCACCAATAGGTCCAGCGATACCTTCGGCTACATCTTCAGCAGTAGTTATTCCAACTTCCGTAGAAGAATGAATTGCTTGAATGGCCAAATCAACTAATGGAATGTTTTCTTTCAAGTTGTGGAGAGGAGTAGTAGCTAATGCGTATATGTTATTTGCTGGGGTTGTTACTGCATCCGGCAAATAGTCTTGAGCTTTTACAACAGCATATTTCGCAGCCCAATCTGTAAATGGATAATTGCTTTGGCCTCCTTTCTGTTTAAAACTTTTCAAAATCGATTCGGCTGTTTTTTTAGTAAAAATTGGAATATTGTGCGCTTTATCGAAAAAAGCACTCTTTTGAACCGATTCTGCTGATCGAAATCGTTTGTTTTTCAAGAAAATATACAAACTTAATAGTTTTACAGTATTTTCTGCTACTACTTTATTTTTAAGCTTCTTCTTCAAATACAAAAAAGCTTTATGCTCTTTTGCATTCAAGGGATTCTCATAAACCCATTCCATTATACTATCTTTTTAAAATTTCCATCGTTTATCACATTCTAAACATGTTACGAAAGTAGTCATAGGCTCGTCGGCCGACCTAGTTTGCATTTGATAATAATCACATTTTGATTTCTTTTTACAACCTGAGCACCACATAAAGATAGATGCCGAATCGTTCTTTGAATAAAGTTTCTTCTCGGCTTCAATCATCTTTTCAAGAGCAGCCTTCCATCTAGCAGGACATAAATCTACTGCAGACATCTCTACAAAGCTTTTAACGTCCATTTCTCCATTCTTTAACTTTGTTAACCAATTTTCATTATTTTTTACATAACTGTTCATTCCTTTAATGTTTTCATAAATAGAAATAGCTTTACTACGATACATGTTCCAAAATACACGATTACTCCAATCTACATCCATGTTTTCACGAATGGCTTGTTCAGTTACAACATGAAGCATAGCATTTTCAATATCTTTTGAAAGTTGTTCACTTTCTAAGAGTTCATTGAAATTTTCAATCACTTTATCACGAATCGCACAATCTACAAATACATCTTTTGTTCGAGTAGTGATTGGTTTAGAAACATATACAGTTTCACGAACTGGCTCTTCTTCTACTTCTTCCTCTTCCATAGGAATTTCATCATCTTCTTCATCTTCATTTTCACCATTATCAATATCATCTTCTACATCTTCCACTACAAATGACCATTCAGAATACAATGTTTCATAATCGTCTGGTTTTAAATTAACGTAAGAAGAAGCAGGTGCATCATATTCGTCTTGTTGTTCGATATTTGTAGCAAGAACAACAATTGGACCAGTATAAACTTCTTCATCAAATGGAGCAGGAAGCATGTGAGAATTTGCATGTTCTTCATCTCCAGACATAGAAGCAAATATACTTAACCATCGCTCTTCTTTCAATGGATCTTGAATCTTACCTTGAAATTGAATATCTGTGTTCTTATACTTTTTTCGAATCCATTCTAATACATCAGTTGTCTTAGGAGGAATTGAAATTTCATTAATAGTTCCGTTAATCGCAATTGAAACACCGAACACCATTTTGATAGAATATGTTCTAGCTATTATTTAATTCGTTTTGTGTTTGTGAAAACGAATTTATTTAGAGATAGATTAATCGGTTAGTATATAGAATGTCATCAAAATACGTTCCACCTCATTTGAGAAACAAAGTTCAGGGTTCTGAACCAGAAACTCAACATGAGGGTAACCGACAGAGAAATAACAACAGATCTTTTAATAACAATCGAGCTTTCAATAATAGAAAAAATCAAGAAAAAATTGAAGAGGAAAAAAGAGAACTTGAAAAGAAAAAACAATTAGAAAACACAGATATAAACTTTCCAAGTCTTGGGAATACACCTGTTAAGCCTAAAACTTGGAATGGACAACGATCATTTGCTACTCTTGCAAATGAATGGAAAACATTAACAGAAGAACAAAAGGAAGAAGAAGAATGTAAGAAAATTTATGAAATAAGAAATAGCGTAAAAATTATTACACCTAGATTTCAAAAAAGAACGTATAATACTGAGACATATTATGAAGAAGAGGAAGTACCTACAGTTTCACCTCCGGTAGATGAATGGAAAACTGTAGATAAGAAAGTCCATGTTGTTAGAGAGAAGACAATAGATGAAATGGAAGAAGAAGAACAAAGAAATGTACCACAAGATGATTTCACTATTTGGGGAAGTGAAAATCAACCTGCAGAGCATGAGACTTATTGGGATGAACGACGTTACTAAGCTATAGTTGGACTAGAGCTTGTTGACGGAATAAAATTTTTCTTTGTAAATAATCCGCGAATCCATGCAGCAAGTTCTTGGGCTTTGAAAGCAATTACTAATCCTGTAAAATCCTTACTTGTTAACCAACCGTAATAAATTCCTAACCCGAAAGCAGCAATTAATAAAATTAAATCCAAAAATCCTAAAAATCCATTTGCTGCGATCTGATCACCTGCCCATTTTGCAATTCCAGAAGAAGGAGTTGCCTTTTTCTTTTCACCACTTAAATCTGTTTTTTGAACTGGTTTGACTTCACCTTTCTTTGCAACACGACGACAACGCATATACGTTTTGTTATCATGAGGCATTGGTCCACCAGGTAACTGTTCTACATCGTTAAAGAAAACTTCACGGTCACCAAGTGGTTGAACTGGACGTGACCCAGGAGATACATTTTTGGTCAACAATGCGAAGTTATTTGCATCCATATTAATCATTGATTTAAACACGACCCATTTAGCAGACTGGCATCCTGGAATTACCAATGATCCATCGTATACGAAATACGATCCGGTTGGAGGAACCATCATAAAAAGTCCCCAGTTATCGCCTAAATTCACAGGAGTGTATTGAGAATTTGGACTTGCATATGGAATGAACGAGTTGAAAAAATGAGACGAAGAGGTTTCTGTTGGGTTCACACGAACAAGTGAACTCACACACAACATCTGACCAGTTGGGTTTGTGAAAATAGCAACTACTTCGGCATCGGCTTGAATGTTTTCAACTGTATGATGGCTTGGATGGGTGACGAGTAATTGATTACAAGTATACCCTTCCCCGTTAAATTTACAAGACCCAAGTCCTGAAGTGCTTTGAAGAATCAAGCCCTCGTCCGAAATAATGACATTGGCGGAAGGAATCATTGCGTCATCAAATACAAGTTCACATAGTAAGTCACATGGTTTTGCAAATGATTGAGAAAGATTGATAGGACTTTGGTTTGTTCCAGAACAAGCTCCTCCCCAAGATGAATTAGAGCTATAAATACTCATTTGTAATTTACCAGTATTTTGTATCTCAGAATTAATCAATATGGAAGACAGAAAGGATCGGTTGTCAAAACTTATTGAAATAAGGTTGAAACAATACAGATTATTCTATTCTAAATTTAGAAATAATCAAATACGAGGAGGTGCAGATAATGTTATTGTTATGCCAAAAGGAGTTTGGATAACGAATGAAACACTAAAAAATATTAATAAACAATCAGATTCAAAAAATTTTAATATAAATGATGTAAAATTATTTAAAGAATTATTTAATAAATTAAATCCTGATTTAGAAAACACTACATTTACTATTAAACATAATGAAGATGTTCATGTATTCAATCAATTAGTTATGTTGGAAGATGAAATGAATTTTAATACTGATGATATTTCTGTAATTCATACTGGAAATTATCATGTAACACTTAGTATGATGACTAGTGAATTTGTAGTAACATCATCATCTGAAAAAAATATTTCGCAACAAAAAAAGGAATTATTTTTATCTTTATTTGAAGAATTTAAAAATAATAAAATAAGTGAAGAAAATTTATTTACTTTGATTGTATTAAGTGAAAAAATAAACGCTGATTTTGTTCTTAAACATGAACAAGATCCAGAATTAATAGAAATTTTAACCAAAGAATATTCTGAATTTAACTCTCCAGAAGTTGAAGAAGAACCTGAAGTAGAACAGGAAAAAATAGATGATGATTTATCAGAAAAATATTGGAATTCAGATTTTGAAATAACAAATCCTAGAGAAACTATACAACCTGAAGAAGAAGGAGAAGATTGTACCAATTCTGACTTGTTTTTTGAAAACAGAGCAGATGGAAATTGTTTATTTGATTCTATTGCCCAACTTTACTATCCATATGATATTCGTAAAAATAAAAACCTTTTTGAAGAAAAAATACCAAATTTATCTGCAGTTTTTCGAGTTTTAATTAGTAAAATTTATGAAATAGCAAGTAAAAACGATAATTTTAGAAAACAACTTGAAATTTCAAGTAAAATAACTGGAATTGATAATAACACTAAAACACTTTCAGAATATAGTGAATTTATTTTAAAAAATAAAGAATGGGCTACAGACGATGAACTTAGAGTAATTGCTAAATTAATTGGTATACCTATTCGTATTATTGAAAATACAAATAATTTAGTTAGAAAAATAGACCCAGATGCATTTGATGTATTTAGTGATGAAGATTATTATACATTTTGTAATATCGATAATAAACATTGGGTTTTGAAAAAAGGAGGAAATTATAGAGATGTTAAAAACGACATTGAAAGTATAAAAAAAAGAGTGAAACTATTTCTATACGTATCTAAAAATAAAGAAAAATCTAAGCCATCTAATGTAGAAATACCAAAGGAACCTGTATATACTCCTCCTGAAAACAATACTCAAAAAACTAAACAATGGTGGGAAGATAAGTTTCAAAGACCTACTGGACAATATCAACAAGAGGTAAAAAAAGAACCATATACACCATTAAAAACTGCTGAAAACGTTGAATTTACAGCTCCTAAACTTTCCGATGTGACTGCAAAACCATTTATTCAAAAAATGTTTAAAACAGTTCCAAAAACTATGGTAAGAGAACAGGAAGCATGGGAAGGTGCGCAAGAAGATGTTACTAGAGAAAAAACTAAAGCAGGAATAGGAATAGGACCTATATTATCAAATGATGAGATCGCACAACTTAATAAACGAATCGCTGAATTAGAAAAACAATTAGCAGATGCACAAAAATCGGTATTAGAACCTGCAAAAAACTGGATATTTACTTACTTGTTTTCAATCTTCAAACATTTTCCTACTGCACTTGTTATGTTTGGATTCATTGCAGATATCATAAACAATGATTTTAGATACTCAATTCCAAGTTTAATTGGAATTTTATCTGTTATTGTGAATTCTTTCATTGGACTTATTGCTAAATCATTTTTGAATTTTAATGGACAAACTCCACTTGAATGCTCTGTTCCTGGATTTAGTTTTCTTGATTCTATTATTTCTCCACAAGGTATAGTATTACCTATTTCTATTTTTACTTACTTATTTATAGATTTTGGATTAAATAGATCTCCTAATCAAAATTTAGGAACTGCTATTATATTTGCTATTTTTCTAGCAATACATGTGTTAGTTATGATTGTGAATGATTGTTTCAGAAGTTATTATGGTGGGTTATATTCTTTACTTTTTGCTACAATAATTGGGTTTTTATTAGGATTATCCGGATGGATAGGTGTATTAGCAATAGCACCTGATAGATTTCCTTCTCATATATCATCTGAAAAACCAGTAGCATCAGTAGTAAAATCAGCCCCAGCAGTAGGCGTTGGAAAATGCTCAAATCCTAATAATCAAAATCAAATCACATGTGAAGATTCTTAAATAAAATATAAACGAAAAAGATAATATGGCTGATGTCGAAAGTCTCAGAAAAAGAGTAGCTCAATTAGAAGAAGAACTAGCAAAAGCTTCTGTTTCAGCTTTCGCTCCATTAACAGATTGGGTTTCTACTTATCTTATTAGTCTTTTCCAATATTTTCCAGCAATACTAGTTATATTTGGATTTATTTCAGATGCTATATCTCAAGAGTTCAAATACTCTATAGCAAGTATTATTGGTATTTTATCGGTAATTATGAATTATTTACTTGGTGCGATATTACGTTCAACTTCATTGGATGTATCAAATATTGTAAGAAGTGCAGGATGTTCAATACCAGGATTCGAATATCTTGATTCTATGTTTTCACCACAAGCAATAGTATTACCTTCTTCTATTTTTGCATACATTCTAATTGATTTTGCTAGAAGTCGTCCATCGAGTGAAAATGTAGGAACTGCTATGTTGTTCTTTTTGTTTTTAGGACTTCAAGTTCTCGCAATGTCCATGAAAAACTGTTTTAGCGGATATTATGGTGGATGGTATTCTTTTTTTACAGCGGTAATTGTTGGATTTGTATGTGGACTACTTGGATGGATTACAGTTATGGAAGTAGCACCTCAAAAACTTCCATCTTCTAACAATTACACACCTCCAAGTACTAAACCACCTAATGTTGGTCCAGGAGGAACTCCTATTTTTAACAATATCGCAAGCAGCGGAACCTGTACAGCTCCCGATGATCAAGATCAGTTTGTTTGTGATTTATACAAAAATGGTCAGTTAATAACCAGTACAGTTTCTTCTTAATTTTTTAATGCATTTCTAATTATTCTATAGTATCCCATCATAGATGTTCCAGAGTGCCTATCAACGTTAAGGGTCTTTGAAACAACTACAATTGTAGGGACAAGGGTAACATTGAATTTTTCGGAATATTCTTCTTTATCATCATGTGTATTTACTGAAACCCACTCCACTTCTGGAAACTCCTCTTTTAGGTCCTCGATTGCAGGTTTTATAGCCTTACATGGAGCACATGTTGGAGACCAAAAGTGATATGCTACTACTTTACTCATCTTCTTTTATTATATTTATACCTTCACTAATTAAATGATTACTAGATGTTATTCGGTATAATGTTGTTCTATGAAGTCTTTGTTTTTCGATATTAAATCCGTTTTTCTTTCCAGTTTTAATTAATGCTGAAAGTAAAGCACTTTCTAATGCCGATTTATCTAATTTATTCAAATTATTCATACACCAATCAATAAGTACAGATTCTGAAAGAGGAGGTCCCATTAATTGTAACGGAAAATCGGGTAACATTGTTTGAGTATTTGTTACAACTTTTGGATTATCATCTTCTTCTGGATTCAAAACTTTCACAGCCATCCTATCAACAATGTGATTATTTCTACTTAATTCGTCGTCTTTTCCAGTATGCGCTGCAACATAAGAAATTGTATAAGACTTAAATTTAACAAATCGCATAGACGTATCTTCAATTAAATCCCTATTTTTTACATCTTCACCTTTAGAGTTCTTCCAATTATTACGTAACCATCCAGGTAACCAAACAGTTAAACAATCTCTTGAGTAAGTAGAATCGGTATAAATATGAAGATCAATTTCGTTTGCTGGGAATTTTTCTTGAACTCGTTTTACTGCTTCATTAATCGCCATTAATTCTCCTCGATTGTTAGTTTGTGGAAATTCTGAAGGAACTAGTTGTGCATCGGAATAATCCTTATGATCTGGAAAGTAGAACGCGTAAGATGCGCGAGAATCTTTGCGTCCATTTTTTGAACACGCTCCATCAGTAAATACTACGACCTTCATAATTGTTTAATACTTGATGAATATAGGTAAATCGGGATTCATTTTACTTTTTTAATAACTCTATGAGGATATCCTTGCGTTGAAAGTAAATTTAATTCTATATAATTTCCAGTAGATAGGTATTCATCTACATATTTGTTTATTATATTGCTATTTGTATCATCTATTATAACAATTCCATCTTTTTTAACAAGTAAATCTGCATTTTTCATATCGTTTTCAATACAATAATCACTATGACCACCATCAACGTGAACAACATCATATTTATACATTAAATCTTTATGATTATTTATCCATTCGGGCATAGTAATAGTGGAATCTCCTTCAATATATTCAAAATTTACATGTGGAAACTTTGATACAATGTACTCAAAACTAGGTTTAGTATATGCATGATGCCCTATATCAAAAATAGTAAAATTTAACGGAGTTTTATTTCTTCCTAATAACATTAACATTGTAGAATGTCCTGCGTTGAATCCAATTTCACATATATTTTCAACTGCTTGTTTTCCACACCAAAATAAATTTAATTGTTTTGAATATAATTCAGGAAATTCATGTAATGTTGTATGATGATAAAAACAATTTCCTTCTAAAAGAACATTACTTTTAAGTATGATATCTTTTAAATCATTTAAGTAAATTTGTTTTTCTTCATTTTTACTTTCATATTCTGATTTTATAAAATCCATAATTATTTATATATCGTTAGTTTGTTTAAATTGTAAAATAAATCATGAATTATACACTTAAATCTTTAATACTTGGCGAATGCAGATAAATCGGCATTCGTTTTATAATACATCGACTTTGAATCGCAGGTTGAATTGTAGTTGGGTCTTCAACATGAAACCATACTCTACATTTAAAAGACCGTTGTTCTAGAGAACGCCTAAGCATCTGTTGACAGGAATAAGTCAAAAACTCAGCGTGAAAAATAATCAAAACACGAACTCTCGTTGACTGCTTTGCAGGAACTTGAGCAATCCAATTATCAAACCATGGGGCGAAGGTATCTACTGAATTATTCTCAGCAGCATCTATTTCTGAAAACTCACAGGTAGATTTATGTTTTTCTTTATATGCGTTCCACGTTCTTCTTGTTTCAACATCATTCAGAGGTTCAAAAAAGAGATAGTGTGGTGGGGGGTACGCAAGCTCCATTACTTTATATTTACTGAGTTGGTGTAGATGAAAGAATCTTCTTAATTGGAATATCTGCCGATACAACATACAAACTGTTTTCAGTTTCAATAATGTAAGAAGTTTCACACTTAAAAACTCCTTGAATCGTAGAAGTATATTCGCTATCTGATTTAACCAAAAATTTGGTTGCGTCTTGAACACCGATACAACATTTCTTTTCTACACTATCGTTGTAATAATCTAAACAAATTGGATGGTCTTTTTCGATTGCGAGTTGAGCTGCTCGAAGAAGGACACTTGCGGAAGGAATTGCCTGCGATGACATTTGTTATTATGATTTGTTTGTTGTTAGTTTTATTGAACGCATTTAACAGTATCTTCCAACTTGAATTGTGAACGTTTGTTCAAACTTGGGAGTTCGGACTTGTTTACTGCTAGGAGAGTCTTGATAGAATCTGAAATTGTACTTCTCAAAATAGTAGATGTCGTAGGAAGTAGTTTTGCCGTTTCAAATAAGAAGTCTGCGTATTGAGTTACAGTTTCTTCTGTGTTATTCGACAACGGTTTTCTAGCCACTTCGTTAATATCATCCACTACATTGTTCAACGAATCCAAGATTGTATCTTCTGGAACCATTTCTCGAACATAAAGCTGAGTTAAGAATTTTGCGAATCCTTTTCTCTTATCTTTCTGCTTCATCCAAAGATTGACTTTATTATCGAAATCTTCATCTGCTCCTTCTGGGTAACTAATAGTTTCATCTGTTTTATAAAGTTTATGGAATAATGATATTTGTATTTCTAAATCTTCTTTTATTTCTGGTATTTTTTCAAACAATTTTTTTGCTAAATCAGCCATAATACTGGAGAAAGCGTTTTGAGTAATTGCTTTATCAAATAACAAAGCACTTACTCGTAACCTAAATTGTTCATCTCTTTTTTGAATAATAGTAACAATATCTTCTGAAAATTTATCTAATGTTTTTAATACTAATTTATTAAATTTAGCCATAACTTCGCCATATTCTGGATCATCAGTGTTCTTTAACTTAGATACGAAATCAATCAATTTGCTCTCACGCCAATTATCCTCTATAACAGATTTTGGTTTAGGACGTTGATTTCGTTGAACAGGTCTTACTGGTCTATAAGTTGCTGGTGAAATACGAAGTTTAGCTATGTTTTCTTGGAGAAATAACGGTAATACAAGCGTTGGTCCAAAACGAACAGAGTAAATATCTGCTACTGATAAAACCATCTTATATTATCTATAAATAAATCCTATTTTATGAAAAACGAATCCGTTTTAAATAAAGATGTATTAGTAGTATAAAATGGGATCAAATATAGACACCACACAATTCCAGTATACTTGGATTCTGTGGTATCATGATCCTGAGAACAAAGATTACTCTTTGAAAAGTTATATTAAAATTGCAGATGTAAGAAATCCTAAACAGTTTTGGACAGTCGTTGATTCAATTTCAAAAGAAGCTTGGGAATCGGGTATGTTCTTCTTCATGAAGGCAGGATATGATCCACTTTGGGATTCTAAGGAAAATGAAAACGGCGGTGCTTGGTCTAAAAAGATAGATTCATCGTTGATGCATAACACGTTTGTAGACATGATGGTTCATTGTGTTGCGAATGATGTATTGGTTCATCGTAAAGAAACTCTTGTAGGTATTACTGTATCACCAAAAGGTCCTTTCTCGATTATAAAAATCTGGAACTCGACAAGTACAGTAAACGGTGTGTCTTTTATTTCTCCTAATATGCAAGGATTCGAGATTGGAGATGACGTCGCATACACAGCACACAAAGCAAGACCAAGATAATAGTGAAAGAATTTCGCTGAAGGAAACTTCAGTGTTTTTTCTTGAGAAACTTATGCGATATTTTTATGGCTGGTTAGCAGAAAATGATGAGACATTAGGAAGAATAGTTTATGTCTTACATATTTTTGTATTTAATATGATAGTTGTATTGATTGTTGTTTCTCACACAATTTACCCTGTTTTTTGGTTTCAAGTATTTGTATTTTCTATTGTATTGGTAACCTGGCTTCAACATGTTATACTGAGAACATGTATCTGTACATCATTAGAACGTAAACTAATTGGAAAATCAGCACCTATTTCTGTGGACATTATTTTAGAAACTTTAAAAATACCAGTTTCAACAGAAGCACGTATGGGTGTTACCTTGCTAGTAAGTTCATTAACAGTTTTCTTTTTAGGATTCGAACTTTTAGCAAGAATGTCTATGAACTTAAGAGAACAATTTGAATGGTCGTTATGGGGATAAAAAATACAAATCTAAAGAAAGTAATGGAAGCTATCAAAAAAGTATGGGAGAAGTTTCTCCATCATACTACAGATTCTTCAAAATCACGTCCACTTTTCACAGATGGATTAAATTCATTCTTCCATTTTATTTTTGGAATATTCGCAGTAAGATATTCAATTATTATTCCATTATTCATATCTTATCAGTTGCTTGACCCAGAAGATGTGAATATTTTTGTGGATATTAATGAATTTATAATTGGATATATTGTAGGTATTATTTTTCAACATGTATCAAAATATTAAACCGTTATAAGTGAAACTTCTTTTGTTTCATATTTGTATAATGTTATAGCATTGTATTTTTTTAATGGTAAAAATTTAGAACTCAATGGTCTCCAACCTCCATTATTTGTATCTTCGTTATCTTTAGACTGTCCACAACAATTAACAATTAATATAAATTTAAATTTTTTAGAATTTACTAAATAATCTAAAAAATTATAAATATTATCTAAACTCCAATGCTGAATAACATCTTTTAAAATACATAAATCTCCAGATACAATATCTTCTTTTTTGGTAAAAAAATCTAAATGAAAAAACGTATATTTTGGTAAAGAATTATGGATTGTATTACTTGTAATAACTTTATCATACACATCGTAACCAGTGTATAGCACATCTAAATCATCATATATTAATTTTCCACATCTAAAATCGCCACAACCTAAATCAACTACTGTTTTAATATCATTATTTTTAATAAAATTTTTTAAAAAAGGAATATATGTATTTATATTGTATTCTATAGAACTACCACCTCCACTACTACCATTATATTCAATACTGTTGTTATTTCCCCAAATATTTTTTTCATAAATATACGAAAATATGTTTTCCATTTTTTTCATATAAATCATTATTGTTTAAGTAGAACAAGGCATGAGACATAACTTAACTTCTCCAAGATTTGCAACTACATATCTGATCATCATGAAATAATCATTCTTCATATGGATTTCAAGATTATTACAAAGGTTTGTGCATTTAGTGAATAATACTAAATGAGGTAATGAAAAGTTACCAGTAACAATCTCATCAGTTGTTTTCTTTTGAATACTGAACTCGTTTTCAGAATCTCCCATAACAGTTGTTCGTGATGCGAAATGTCCTTTACATCCAAATGTAAGAGATGCTCCAACATTTTTAATTTCAACTGTTTTTGCTCCAAGTAACGTCATATCTCTACAAATCTTTTGAAAATCAAGAGAAGGCATAGTAATATGGGTTGAAAATTCAACTTCTGGTAATTGAATATCTGGCTCATCACGATCAAGTAAATTCAACTTGTATCGTGTGATTTGTTTCTTTTCTCCATCTTCAAGAAGAATTCCTAGAGTGTTTTGATCAGAATGGTCTACATAGAATGTAATAGTATCATCATTCGTAGCTGTTCGAACAATTCGATAAAGATGATCAGTGTTTACACCAATTACAAATTTTGGAGAAGTATGTTTGTAAGAATATCTTTCAAATTTATCGGCATATAATCTTAGATGAACTAACACTGTACGCGTGTTATCCATTGCAACCATACGAATTCCAGTTTCATCAAAAATCAGACTCATCTCCACAAGAATACACTTTAAAGCTTCTTTCAAAGTTCTTACAGCACCTGTTTGAACAGTTTTTGCTTCGACAATATACTCGGTCATTCTTTATTGAATTCAGTTGTGTGCGTTTAAAAGGATTCATCCAAGTAAATTTGTCGAGAGTACCATAAGTCTCCATATCTTTTTGTTTTTGCAAACAACTTATGTTCTTCACCATATTCTGGATATTCTTCAATTATTGTAATACCTAATATTTGAACAATTCGTCCTTTATTTTTTAAAGGTAATTGATTTGTAGAATGAAAAAACTGACCTAAAAGAATCGGTCCAGTAGGACATAAATCCATAAACCCATAATATTTCTCTTTTACATTTTCAACAATCTTAATAATACAGTTTCTTAATATATCGTTACCAGGCATCGTTACCATAAATGCATTATACACAGCTTTTACACCTTCTGGAAAATAAACAATATTATCTTCTACAAACCATTCTTGATGAATAAATTCATTTAATTTTACATTTTGTAAAAATCTAAGTTTTATATCCATATAAATACCTCCGTGAATGTATAATACACAATATCTCCATAAATCGCTTTTATAAGCGCCTGGAATAAGAATATCAAATGCACGAAGAACTTCTGGTGAAAAATATGTTCTTATAAATTCACGACACATATTATCATCAAAAATTTCAACACTAAAATCTGGATTATTATTTATCAAACGTTCTACATTTTCCTTCATTTTAGGAGGAAAATCTAATGTGTGCCATGTAAGAAATAATTTTTTTGGTATCATTGTTAAGATAATTTCATTTGTCTTTAACCTTTATATGTTTACATACAGCGATATTCCTTTTAATAAAAATGTCTATAAAATCTAATATATACGTAACACCAAACACATTTGAAAATAGTGCAGGGCTTGGAAATCAATTGTTTTGTATTGCTGCATGTTTTGATTATGCAAAACAAACAGGAAGAGAAGTTGTATTTTTAGAAGATACTATGTTTTCAAATTATCATTCTCCAAATGATCCTTCTCCAATGGTTTTATTTCCTGGAGTTACTAGATTAGTTAAATGGTGGTATCCAAGTTTAACTTCTGAAACTATACTGTGTGGACATTTTAAATATCAAGAAATAAGAAACTCAAATGCTACTCTTGTAAAATTGGGTAATTACGCACAAACTCCAAAATATTTTGAAAATAGTAAAGATGAAATTCGACAATTAAAAAATTATCTTCCTAAACCAGACTTTGAATTAGATTATTCTAACTTAGCGTTTCTTCAAGTAAGACGAACTGATTATGTTGGAAATTATGATGCCGATTTAGATAAAACAAATTATTGGAAAAAAACTGTAGAAGATTTAGTTTCAAAATATCCGAATGTTAAAATTTTAATTTTAAGCGATGATTTAGAATGGTCTAATAAAAACATTCCTGAAATAGTTGGAAATCATTATAATTGGGTGTTTTTACCAAGACAAACTACTGCTATGGAAACATTGTATGTTATGAGCCGATGCGAAATTGGTGGTATTTCTGCAAACAGCAGTTTAGGTTGGTGGGGGTGTTGGTTAACTCCAAATAGGGAAGTTTATATGCCAGTTCCTTGGTTTAGAAGTACTTCTGAAGATTTAGAGTTGTATTACGAAGGGGTTAACAAAATTCACATTTAACGATTTTTCATCGTTTTATGTTTCTTTAAAGACACAATACGACCGTACTGGTTTTTATGTAAATCTTCTTTTTTAAGACCACCAGTTGTCATCTCAGCACCTCCATGCCATACCTTCGCACGAGAACCATATTTGGAAATTTTTCGTGTTTTTCCTCCCATTTGTTCCATTATATTTTAAGATAAGGTAAAACTTTATTCTTAATTTTTGGAGGCTTAATTAAATTATTAATCCAAAAAGTTTCATTCTGTTTTATTTGATTTTTAATATCAATTGGATACGATGATAAAAATAACTTAGAAAAATCATATTCTTTTTGTAAAAATTGTGAATATATTTCATTCAAATACTGTTCTGTTATTTCGGAATAATCGGTAGTCCAAAGAATTGGTAAATCATTATACTTTTGTTCAGTTAAAGGATTTCGCTCTACGATTGGAATACATCCATACATTAATGCTTCATAATGTCTATGACAATCAATACCATTTCCTTCTGGAGAAATTATAAATTTATAATTTGATAGAGTTGAAAAATAAATATCAGGAGAAATAAGTTTATTTTCAATTCCATTCTTTTTTAAATTTTCAACAATAATCTTACATGTTATACCATTTCTTGGTCTATGTATATCTGTGTTAGTATTTATAGCACATAATACTGTATCATTATGGTTTCCTATTAAATTTGTGTTTTTATTGTTGTACCAATGATATCCCATTCCTATTGGAAAATCTGTCCAAGAATCACTTCCGTCTTGAACTGATGCTTGAACTATAAAATCAGATTTATTTTTATTTAGTGTTTGCCATGTACTTAGTAACATTGTTATTAAAGTTTATAATTTTCTAACAATAACTTGATAAAAATTTTGAAAAGGAAGATATTTATATTTGAGTCACAATTGAAATCGTTTATACAACCTTAGACCAACGAACATTTCAAACCGGCACTAAAAGTAAAAGGAGATGGGAAAACATCACACCGAAGATTACAAACTCTCCGCTGTGAAGTATGCTTTACGAACCGACAATCAAATAGAAACCTGCGAAGTTTTTGATTGTAAAAGGTCATCATTACAGGATTGGATTGATTTATACCAGAAAACTGGTTCTCCTGTAAGGAAAACAAGAAAGAACAGACTTGCCTATAAAGTGCGTAAAGAACATATTGAATTCCTGAGGGCAGAATTGAAAAAGAAACCTGATATTTTTATACCCGATTTGAAGGGACTACTGGAACAGAAGTATCCCGATGTTTCACTTACAAGCGTTCATATAGGCAGATTATTGCGAGATAATAACAAGACACGAAAGCGTCTTCGTAAAATACATCAACCTGCTACATACAGAGGCAAACCAAGAGAACATCAAAAAGAGGTAAGCACTTTCATTCAAGAAGCAAGGAAGTATTCTATGAATAGGATTATCTGTTTAGATGAAACTGCCCTGTATCCTGCTTTGCACCCGTCATACGCTCGTTGCGATAGTGGAAAGCGTTGCTATGTAAAAACTACCGATAGTAAAGTTTTCAAGCATTATTCTCTGCTGGTCGCTATAACCAATAAAGAAACTATCGCAACCGAACTCTACGAGCAAGGATCGGTAAATTCAGAACGATTAGCAGAGTTTATTACCAAAAATATCAAGGGCAAATTTCAAGACCATCTTATCGTAATGGATAATGCTATGTTCCATAAATCACCAGAGGTAAAGAAAGCAGTAGAAGAATCAGGAAATAAGATACTTTACAGCGTTGCATATTATCCACGCTCTAACCCCATAGAGCAGTATTTCAATCAGGTCAAACACTACATCAAGAAAGAATCGCCTATCAGTTTTGAGGACATCAAGAAGACATTAGCACACAGCATAAAACAGGTCAAGGAGAAGCACTACCAGAACTATTTCATACACGCCTTTAATGTTGAATGGTTGAAGAAGGACAGGAAGACTCGCCGACAACCTCCCAAACTTTATAAAAATTGATTCCTCCGGATCCAACGATTTCGTTAAACTTCGTGAAAAGGTTTAAAGATTTTGTGCGTATATAGTATAAGACAAAATGGTGAAGTATAGTTGTGAAACCTGCCAGAAAACTTTTACACAGAAGGGTCATCTGGAAGACCATCAGAATCGTAAGCGTCCTTGTAAAAAGGATAATACGATTGAAGCACTTGTAGAACAAAAGGTGAAGGAAGCGTTGTCAAAAACGAATGAGGGAGCGGTAAAAATTGACACCACAACTACGACTATTATGCAGTCAAACACAATGGACTACACAAAGAAAACTCGTGAGGAACTGATTGCGATTTGTAAGGAGAAGAGTATCAAGGGATATAGTGGAAAGAAGAAGGAAGACATCGTGAAACTTCTAACAGATGCTCAACCAAAGAACCAAATCGTTACACCTCCTACTGCTGAACCAATAGTTGTTATATCTGGACTAAAACGTGTAGCATCCCTATTTGCTGGTTGTGGGGGACTTGACTATGGATTTCACAAAAATTTGAAGTATACACATGTGTTTGTTAATGACTTTGATGAAGAAGCATGTAAGACTTACGAGAAAAATTTCGAGACCAAGACGACTTGCGGTGATATTAAACAGATAAAAACAATCCCCGATTGTGATATTCTTATTGGTGGATTTCCTTGTCAGGGATTCTCAATGGCAAACCCTTACAGAGATGAAAAAGATAAGAGAAATGAGTTATATCTTGAAATTCTACGCCTTCTGAAACTGAAACAACCAAAATACTTTCTCTTGGAGAATGTGAAGGGTCTCCTAAATATGGGAGGATATGCGACCAACGAAGATAAGAAAAATAAGACAGGAAAGGTTCTAAAAGTAATTCTAAATGACTTGAAGGAGTGTGGATACATTGTAAAGTTTAAACTCTTTGACATTAAGGAGTTTGATGTTCCTCAAAAGAGACAGCGTGTCATTATTATTGGAGTCCGAACAGACATCAAGTTTGATACGAAATGGCCAGAGCCATCCAAAAAAATAATTACATTGAAAGATGCAATTGGAGACCTGCCTATTGAATATAAGACAGATATCCAGCATATTGGAACAAAACATAAGTGTGCAGTCACTGGTTATCTTGGGAACAGAGAACTCAAGTGGGAAGAACCTTCTCCGACGATTACAGGGCGTGGTGGTGGTAGTGGAGGACCTGTTATTCATAACCACCCCTCCCTAAAGAGACGATTGACTGTGCGTGAATGTGCAAGAATCCAAACATTCCCCGATTCGTTTGAGTTTGTTGGGTCTATCTCATCTATGTATAGACAACTTGGAAACGCTGTGCCCTGTAAGTTCTCCGAATACCTAAGCACAATCTTTGAGAATGCTCCTTAAAACACCACCTGAAACCTTGGGGTTCCACGGGTAATTCGGTAGAACCGAATTCTACTTGCATCTGGCAGTATCATGTAGCCCTTGTCCTTATCAACAAGAATCATTCTGATATCTGCAAAGAGTTTGCCGACAACAGCATGGAGGTCTTCCATAAACTTGCTTGGTTCATCGATGTAGATGTGGTCCATCTTTTGGAGAATCAGAATTGTATCAATATAGGAAGAGAACACATTTGGGAAGGCAAGGCCCAGCTTTTGGCAGACGCTATAGTAAAGGTCAAGAGGCATCTCTTTTGTTTGACTGTATGCTGTGAATGGAACTTGTGGAAGTGTTGAACTAAGGGTTTTTTTCTTCAAGTGTAGCATCACACAAATTTCTTTAAGTTTCAGGAGTGTTCCTACTGCAACTTCATCAGGACTGACATCCTCAACACGCACAAGTTTCGCCTTTTCCTCAAGAGTAAAGCGATCGCTTTTTACAAACATATTTAGAGAATCAAGAAATGTAGTGTGGAGCATCTTTATAGGACGAAGAACATCCCTTCCTTCTCTTCCAGTGTTGAAGTCATTTTGTGCGTCCAGTTTCTTTACATCGCATTTTGTCTTGATACCATTCAAGATTGGCATCATGTCGTATGGACTATTTTGTCCAAGGAAAGGAGTGTCCAACTCAATAGATACCTTTTGTTCACCATCTCCTACACCAGTTATGGTAGATTTGAATGGAATTTCTTTTGACTTTTCAGACCATGGAATCCAATTCATCTCTACTTTTACTTGTGGGATTACCTTTACATCAGTTTTCGCCTCAATTTTTGGTGCTGAAACTGGCGTAGCATCTCTTTGCTTTATCATTTCAATCAGTTCCTCCTTTTTCTTTCCAGAATAGCCTTTGATTTTGCGTTCCTTACAGATTGCCCTGAGTTCATCATTCTTCATCTTGGAATAGTCCATTTTCGATGTGTCTTCGGTTTTGTTGGTGCTGGGTGATTCGTTTTTACTGGATTCAATTTTTTTGGTCGTCAAGTGCCGGTTTGAAATGTTCGTTGGTCTAATTGTGGGCTATTCACCCTTCTAGGATTGCGTTGATTGAAAAATATTTTGATTTAGTGGTGTACATTCCTTCCGAAGATGGAAACTGTGCAAACTGCGTATATAAAATAAAACCAATCGATCCGA
>JGI24890J29729_1000550_pt1 | contig 22766 bp, 31 predicted proteins | sample FreactcultureFD7_FD_29729 | JGI IMG/M metagenome (IMG submission 29729)
TGCTGTCGAAGCTGCCCTAACTAGTGGTCCTACATACTATCCATGTGTGAAGAGAAAAGGTATTAGACTTTGGTGTACGGAGTATTGATGGATGAAAAAAACCACAGAAGCAAACTTAAGTTATTTAGAATATTGTTCATAGTGTAATTTGGCGTGTTCATTTGGGGATTTTATTTCTAAATTTTCTATTCTGTTGTCTTTAGGATTTCCGTTTATATGATGCACATGTTCATTGCGTTTTAATTTTCTTCCTAAGAAATATTCCATAATGGTTCTGTGTTCAGTGTTCCTTTTTTTATTAATCATTTTTCTAACGTAGGGATTTGATTTAATAGGATTAGGAGATTTAGGTAATCCCCATTCGTTAGTTTTTCTTAAATGATCGTATTGACATTCACGTGAACAAAATCTCTTTTCATGCAAACGGCATTTTTGTACGTATATAGATTTAGAACAAACCACACAGTTTATTAATTTACCTGTTCTTCTATTCGGTTTCGGTACTTTTTTAAGAATGTTGCCACATTTTACTGAACATGATTTTTGGCCACGAGTTACGTTATTGATTTTAAAAAAACATTTGCATACAGGACAGTCTTTCATCTAATATCTCGATTTACAAGAGGTATTATATCGACAAAGCAATGAGAAAACAAGTAGGTAAGCCGCTCAAGAAAGCAGAGACGCTAGTCAAGAAAGCTGAGAAGGCTAACTCTAAGCTCGCTGATTATGATGAGAGAGTGAGAGATCCCCAGATCGAGAAATTACATAAGCTAGAGAAGAAAAAGAAATGACCTGCAAAGTTATCAAAGTAAAAATCAAGACTGAAGATAAGACATATCAACAAGACTTCCTAGAGTACGACGACTTCACTGTATCAGATACAGATCCCACTATCGAAAGACTCATAAAAGAGCTCAAAGACTCCATCAAAGGAGAGCTCGTAGATCCTGAGTATTTCGTCACCATCAAGATGTCCCCTGCTAGATAAACTTTACTTTAAATGGATTCCTTCTATTTAATAATGGTATGAACATCGGTAGAAGTTACCCAAATAACACATTTGCCACTGCCATAAAAGATAAAGAAATGCGTAAACGCGCATATGCCGCATACTGCCAGTGGCTGTCTAAAGGTAAGTCGAAAAAATCTTTCTATTTCGAAGAAGGTGATTGCGGTTGTACGTGGGAAACCTTAGAAAAATACATTAAAGAATCTCCGGGCGATTTCGATCCCGAACAAATGAAAGCGTCTATGGCTAAGGGATATGCGCTCTGGGAAGGGCATGTAGAAGACTCTGCTGTTGGCATCAATGAGAAAGCAAATACAGCTTCTCTGCAAATGAAAATGCGTAACCGATTCGGATGGGATAAGAAAGACCAAAAGACGGAGGACGAAGATGACAACAAGGATACTCGATTGGGACCTCTTGGGGAAATGTTCGCTAAGTATTTTCAGAAGTCAGCAAAGACTGAAGCGCATACAGAAGACAAAGAAAGTCAGTCTCAGTAACAGGGCGCATCAGCGCTTGTTCCGGCAACCGCTCTCTCAGCTCAATCATGTCCTTTATACAATCGAATGCCACTCTCTTTGGGCTCCGATCATCACTAACAGGCACGTCTTCAACGCTCTCAATCTGATCTTTATCAACGATCTTTGGGATAATCTCTTTTCCACTATCGTCTATGCGTATGAAATTCTTCCAATCTCTAGCAGCACATTCGGCCTTAAGTAGTCCACCACATATAGAGATTTCTTGACACTTACACTCCACCCAATCAGAAAGGTGAAAGCTTTCCAATAAATCCCCGCATAACTTACACTTTGCTCGATTTCGCATGACTAAAGAACCCTTTTTTGCTAAGCAAGTAGAATTTATCATAAACGCAAATAAAGCGTTTAACTTTGCCCACGGCTCCGTGAGAGCGGGTAAAACTATTTGTTGCATCTTCACCTTCCTTCAGAAGGCATCGATGTGCAAAGGGAACGCGATCTACATCTTTGGATATTCTCAAGGCACCATCTACCGTAACGTCATTTGTCCTATTCTCTATGGAGATGAATTATCCATGTTCAGGCAATACGCTTCATGGTCTCCCGGCAACAAGACCCTATTCATTGGCGATAAGAAGATAGAATGTATCGGTGCCGGTGATGAAGGCGCGCTTGGTGTTATTCAGGGACTCACCGCTGACTTAGCCTACTGCGATGAGATGACTCTATATCCCGACAACGTGATTGATATGATCATCACTCGCTTCTCGAATCCAGGCTCTCAGCTGGTTGCATCTATGAACCCAAGACAGCCTGATCACAAGCTAAAAAAATTGATTGATTTGGGGGCGTCTGGCAATCCTCTCTACTATGCGATGCACTTCAAGATTACAGACAATACGTTTCTCACAGATTCATACGTAGAGAACCTCAAAAACACACTCTCTGGCCTCTTTTTCCGGAGAAACTATCTCGGTGAATGGTGCATGGCTGAGGGAGCTATATTCGATTTCTTCGACAAGAACTATCACGTAACAAAGAGGGGATGTTGTGCAGAATACTACATTGCTGGCATTGATGTGGGAAGCGTTAATCCTACTGCTTGTGTTCTCTTGGCCGTAAACAGTGGGAAATCAACGCAGACTGGTCCCAAGATGTGGGTTGTGAAAGAGTACTATTGGGACCCAGGCGTGACCAAGAGGCAAAAGACCAATGGTGAGCTCGCAATAGATATAGAGAACTTCCTTCGAGACTATCCTGTAAAGCAGCTTTACATCGATCCCAGTGCCGCTGCCTTCAAGTTAGAGCTGAGAAGGCGTGGTATCCCATGCTGCGATGCCGATAACGATGTGCTAGAGGGAATCCGAGTGACTACCACCATGATGCAAAAAGGTGTTCTTGAGATTAGTCCAGACTGCAAGAACCTCATCAGAGAGATCGAGGGCTACGTATGGGATACACGAAAAGCTAGACTCGGTGAAGATGCTCCANTCAAGGTGAATGACCACGCCGTAGATGCAATGCGCTATGCTTGCATGACTCACAAGATCAGTACCTATCAGGCTCCGATGCCAGATCAGAGAACCAGTTATGGCCAATATAGGATGGGATGATGGAATGGATCAGCGTTGAGGATCATAAGCCAGAACCATGGGAAAATTATTTGGTTTCTTCTTTACAGTCAATTGGGGGAGAAATTTGGCGCACTCCCCATGTAGCTATGTATTATGAAAATGAATCATGGATAAGCATCGAGGCAGTGATACTTAAGGATGTAACCCACTGGATGCCTTTGCCTGAATTACCTAAGGATATTGATGGAAATCCATAACTGCACCGATCCAGTCATCCTCAGTGAAGCAGACAAATGTGGTTATAAAATAACTCTGAGTCCTATCCGAAAGAGGACGAACAGCATAGGACTGAAATCAGTCTCATTTTCCACTTGTCCAATAAATACGTCTAAAGGAGAAAAATATGAGTTCAGAAAGAATAACCTTAACCGCACAGAATTGCGAACAAATAAAATCTATGACAGCCAAACTAATCGATCTCCTAAATGGAGATTCTGAAGGTGTTGATCAAAAGTTATGGCTTGTCGTCATGATGCTTGTGATTATTCACCATATTACTGATGAGGAAGGAGTAAACTTGATTTGCAACGATTTTAGAGCTCTTTATGAGATGACAAAAACAGCCGAGAGGGATTATGAAAAACCTATCTCCTGATGACAGGATAGAATTGGACTTTATGTCCGCCAAGCTAGTGGATTTTCTTTCTATAGAACAAGAAGGAATAGATAGGGAGAAATGGACTATGGTTCTTATGCATTTTATCGCTATCGCGATCTCCAATACAAAGGAATTGGCCTTTACCCTGAACTTGATTTTTGATTTATATTACGAATATAAAAATGAGCCCAATCCAAAAAATAAGATGGACAGGCTACTTGGAGATCTCGAATAGTCTATAAGTCTTTTCGTTGCAATATTGCTATGTATATGTTAAACTGATTGCATGAAAAAATGTTTGACCTGCGACCAAATATTAAGTGATAAAGCAACAAAACCTCATTGTAAAAAATGTCGACACAAAGAAACTTGTCTTAAGTGGATAAGAAAAAACAAAAAAGATTTTGATTTGTATCAAAAAACGTACAGAGAGAAAAATAGAACTGTATGTAACGCAAGATCTAGAAATAGTTATTTAAAAGACCCCAAAAAATATAATGAATTAAATAAAAATCGTTATAGGGAAATTAATGGAATATCTTTAGACGATCCCTTCAAAAAAAGAGAGAACGGTCAAGGGAGTTACGATCAAGGATATAAAACAATAACTTGTCCTGATCGTAACCATCCAAATTGTCAATCTAAGGGAAGGATAAGAGAACATATTTGGGTAATGAGTCAAATTTTAGGGCGACCTTTGATAAAGGGGGAAGTGGTTCATCATAAAAATGGAATTAGGGATGATAATCGCCCAGAAAACTTGGAGTTATGCCATTATGGGCAGCCTCCGGGACAACGAGTAGAAGATAAAATAAACTACTACGTTGAGTTTTTGGTGAGATACGGGTATAAAGTAAGTAAAGATTAAAATTTTTACTTACTGGAGGTATATACGTCTTTTTACTACCCCCCATGGCAAAATGCTCTGGAGCCAAACCAGATAAATGTAAGACAGTGGTTAGACAATTTATATTCGAAGTTTCAGCCTATTCTATGGGCTGATATCCATCTTGATAAACGATAGAACAAGCAAGATGGAACCAGAGTTAGTGGTATTGCTCTGGTTAAACCCCCTCTGATTGACTTGGATCTCCTTAGTGGACGACAAGGCGGAAGCGAAAGCACCGTGAACGACTGAGTGAGGGGGACGCGAAAGCGTAAGCGACAGTCTGAACTCTATGGTAACATAGAGAGGTCGATTCGAAGAAGTTGACCCGCCTAGAAATAGGTCACAAAAGTAACAGATATTGAATATTGACACGCTCTTCTACGCTGGCTCTCAGACGTTTGTGAACCGCTATTTCAACTTCGCCCCCTCTTCTTCTTACCAGCAGTTCTACTTCAACGTCATCCAGCAGGCAGTGAACATGCCTATTGGCTATCAGCGCCAGCACAGAAAGTCTATCAACTACATTCCCTCTGAAGGCGCAGACTCTCAAACGACCGACCAATACACCCGCATCATCACGCATATCTCCAACACAAATGGTATCAATGAGCAATTTAGCAAAGCTTGTGAGCTATCCGCAGTCTCTGGAATGGTCCTCATGCAACCCTATCTGGATTATGCTGGTGATGATCCTGCTCAAGGCGAACTCAAGCTAAAGATATGGGAATACAACGCCTTTCTCGTTGATCCATATTTCCGTTCTCCAGATATGTCGGATGCTCAATTCGTATGGTGCCAAGAATATATTTCTAAAAAGGAAGCTGAGGATCGTTTTCCCGATAAGCTGCAAAATATAGCCCCAATGGCTGGCACACCTCAGAGATACGGCTCATTCTACTTTCTCCCTGAGAACTACAACATGGCTCGTAACGACTTGATGGTCTTGAGTTATGTATGGTACAAGTGGAAGAGAAAGAAAAAACGACTCTACTCTAGGTCTAGAAATCAGTTCTTTGACTTCTCAGAGAAGCAAGCCGATCTAGATGCGGTGCTCTACAACATCCCAGATCTAGAAGTAGTCGAAGTAGAGGTGCCCACATGGAAATTAGCGGTGGTTCTCAATGACCAACTTATGTATCAAGGCGACAATCCTCTTGGGTTTGATACTTGTCCTTTTATCCCGGTGTTCTGGAACTATGATCCCCATATTAACTACTACGATCTCCGAGTCCGATCTCTCGTCAAATCAATGCGAGATGCCCAGTTTCTCTTCAATCGCCGTGTAATCATCAACCACGACATCACTGAGGCCACCATTAACGCCGGATGGAAGCGCAAAGTGGGCGCTGTAGCTAACGAAGACAATCTCAAGAAGTCTGGCCAAGGATGGGACATCATCGTCAATGAAGGCTATGAGATGACCGATGTGGAGAAGATCGTTCCATCTGGCGTTCCTGAGAGTGATCTAGCCCTAGCTGAGCAGCTTCAAAGCCTTATGTGGACCACATCCGGTATCAATCTAGAGAACTGGTCAGCCCAAGATGATAAGCAAGCGTCTTCTCTCACAGTACTCCTCAAGCAGGGGGCCAATCTCATGGTGCTCCAAAAGTACTTTGATCAGTGGGATTATTCTCTAAAGCTTCTTGGCGGCAGGATGCTAGACATCGTGCTCAACAACTGGAATGAAGCTAAATGCGGCCTTCTCCTCGGTGAAGAGCCAACCGCTCACTTCTATAGCCATATCTTTGCTAAATACAATGTCGTTGTAGAAGAAGGACTTAACACTGCTACTCAAAAGAATATGCAGGCACAACAACTCCTTGAGATCAACCAGATATTTGGTCGAGAGGTGTTCCCACCAAGCATGATCGTTAAAGATATGAACCTTTCAGGCCGTGCTGAAGCTGTGCAATATCTCCAGCAGCAAGAGCAAGCAATGCAGATGGCTCAAGAACATGCTCAGAACACCGCTCAAGTCATTGAAGAGGCTAAACTCAAAGAACTCTACAGTAAAGCTGCTCTCAACATTTCTAATGCTAAAGAGCGTCAAGCTAGATCCGACAGCAACGTGGGTCTATTTGAAGAGCGCTTAAGTATGATCTCTAAAAACCACAGCATGTCCACAAAAGCACGTGCAGAGGCTCTTGAGAAGTTGGTCGAAGTCACTCACCGTTATGGAGATCTAGAGGCTAATCTCAAGATGAATGATCTTCAAAGTTTAGAGAACAGCGAGGAGCAAGAAGAGAGAGGCGCCAAGCGAGAGGCTCAGATGACCTCAGCTGGCAATGAATTCGTAGCACAAATACTTTCAGGAATGAATTCCCAACAAGGAGGACAACAATGAGCGCACCAGTAGAAAGAGCTTTAGCACTGGCACCATTTTCAACGCCAAATCCTCAACCAGCTCTCATAAGATCTTCACAGCATATAAGCCACGCTTTCTACGCAGCTTTAAGAGCTTGTGACAATGAACCCGTCTCAAAGTCAGAGAGACATGAAGACCCTTTGGAAATCGTTGGGAAGAAAGCTTGATAATCTTTTTTTGAAATGTATAATGGAATGAAAAGCCAACTCTAGAGGTTATATGGCAGGACGCAGAATTGATGATCACGCAAGTTTCGCTGGCAAAGGTGGAAAATACCCACTCCCAGAGGGAAACAAAATGAAAGAAGAACGATCCGCAGAAGGCGCAGGTGGAATCATGGATTATCCAGATACTACTGAAGCTATCCATAGAGATCAAAAAGCGGGCGAAGGCAAACTTCGTGGCCGCCAAATGAAGCCTGGATATCGTTATTAATTTTGAGAGGTGTCAGCTAGGAACGCCGCTAAGGATTCACTCCTTTTCCATCCTAGTATTACCAAGGTATGTACTATGAAGCCTTTTAAAGATCCTATTGCTCCTAAAGAGCGCAAAACGTCTCCAAACTTCGCAGCTCCCACTAAAGATGAAGCGACCACTGGCCGTTATATGTGCGCTGGCGATCATTATGGCGTAGGTTTCCGCACTCCTGTTGGTAAAGAGAAGGCTAGAGGCATGGAATCAGGCCCTATTCCTATGAAATCCTCATGCTATCCATTAGATGAAGAATAAGCCCATCAAAGTTCCCGGTCCAAAGATGGCCGCTGGCGATAACTACGGTATAGGCTACAAAGCTAAGATAGGTAAAGTACGTAGCGGCGCTGTCGGCTTCGTCCCAGTTTCTAAAAAGAAAATGTCTGTTCCTCCTAAATCTACTGTTTAAGTACACTTACAAAAAATGTAAGGTATTGATGAGACATAGAATAGAAGATCTCGGTCGTATCCAGGTGATGATCGAAAAGCTATTAGAAGATTCAGTTTTTGAAAACAATAAGCTTGGGGGATTCCGCATGAAGGATTATCCCGACTGGTATGAATGTAAGACAGAAGATGAAATTCTAGATGCTATAGGCATTTGGGTATATGGAATAGACCGCATTAGAGACGATCTATACGAGATTTTAACCATCGCTCAAGGACAAGATCTCTTCAACGAAGAGCCACATCATGACTAAGAAAAGAATCAAATCTATAGAGCCATGGACATTTGTCCCTGCCAACGAAGATACGCGTGCTCGTCAGACTGTAGGTGCTGGCGATTACAGCGGTAAAGGCATCAAGGCAAAGGTTGGCACGAGCAGATTAGATTCAGTCATCAGCAAGCCAAAAGACAAGACGAAAGGCTTTAAAAAGCCAATCACTCAGGCTTAAGAACTATCTTCCTCTGACTTGATCGAGCCATATCCTGATAGATCTTATCAATCGTTTTATCGTCGAGATCATCGTCTTCCCTCTTTTCTATGAAGCCTCTATTGTACTGAAAGTCATAAATGCTATCGACTACAGTCTTATTTTGGGTCATATTCCCTTTCTTAAACTGATCCCACATCTCTCTCGCTGGAATCATCCAGATCACTTTGATGATGTCTGTCCCTGGATAGGCTTTAAAGAGCATAGAGTTCGTCTGTGCTAATGGTTTCGTCAACCTCGGCTGCCATATCAACCGTTTAGTGACTCCATCATCATCCGTGCGTGTGTGAGCAAATATATAAAACGGATAATCTCCAAAAGGTTTTTGATTGATCAAATCTTGGCAGCATTCGCCAATATTGAAACTTTGTTTTGTAAAATGTTCGTATCTGTCGTGAGCATCTAAAATATTGATTTTCATATGGTTACACTTTCATTTGTTAAATCTTTCTAATCTTCGTTGCAAACCCTTGACCAATCCGCAGTGCGTAAAGCACTCATCCTCTTGGTCATGCTTTGCTTCAACTAAAATGTTTACTATAGGTATAGTTGAGATTTTAATTAACAAGGAAACCACATGACTGCTGAAACAGTTCCACAAAACCAAGCCGCTCCCGCTGATGTCGCAAAGACCAACACTGCTGATAACAACCTCGTCCAAATGAGAAGACTTTTAGAGAATGAACGTGCAGAAAAAGAGAGAGCAATCGCAGAAAACAGACGGTTGGAACAAGAGCGAGAACGCTTCGCTCGAGGCAATAAGAACGAAGAAGAAGATGAAGAAAGTTCCGAGCCTTATATCGATCAAAAGACACTCACAAAGAAGCTCTCTAAGTTAGAGTCTCGTATCGAATCGATCGTCGAGAAGAAAGCGGAAGAAAAAGCCCGGTCTATGATTGAAGCAGAGAAAATGCAGTCGTATCTCAAAAGCAATTCAGACTTCGATCAGATCATGCAGCCAGATATGATCCAAAAGTTCGCAGAGAAGTGCCCAGGAATGGCCGAAGCTATTCTCCGTATGCCAGATGGGTTCGATAGGCAACGACTCGTTTATGAGGCTATTAAGAACACTGGCGTCCACAAGAAAGAAGAGCCATCGAAGATTCAGGACACAATCGATGCAAACCGCAGATCCCCCTATTATTCTCCAAGTTCTGGCGGCAACACGCCTTATGCAGCAGTAGGCGACTTCTCGGCCGCTGGGCAAAAGAATGCATATAACAAGATGCAGGAACTAAAGAATAAGATGAGACTTGGTTAACCCCTTATGTATGGGGTTAACCCCATTGATACAGAGGGCAGTTGGCCGGAAAAACCGGCTAACTGCATATTCATGGCAAAGATAGATTGGTCTAAGTGGATATTCGTTCGATGGGACTTAGAATTAGGGACGCTTCTTTATCCCAAAGAATTGGTTAAGAAGCAGATAACGTATCAATTTAGTTGAAACCGACTAGTCTTTAATTAAAATATTTACTACACTGATTTCTCGCAGCGATAGCGTTACCATGCTTCGACGTAAGAGGTTTCGTCACCTCAGCAGATGTTAGGGAACGGACGTAGCAAGAGTGTCGTCGGCTTTACCGAACCATCATACACATTAACCACAGGGTTAATATGTCAGTCACCACAAGTGGAAATTTGGGTCCAATGATTCTCCAGAGCTTAGCTCCGGCGATGTTGTATGTCCCAACACCCACAATGAACTACATCACTATTTGTGATAAAGTTTCTATGCCAGCAAACGGGGGAACTACTTGCCGCTTTATGCGTCCAAGAGCTCTCGTACCACCAACTATCCAGTTGGGTAACAGTGGAATCGATCCACCCGCACAAGTGCCACAACGCGACATCATTGATGCGCAAATGGCATTTTTCGGTACAGGTTGTATCATTAACGAGCAGGTCGTACTTCAAGATCAGGAAGGAGTCTTAGCTTGGGTTTCTGAGCGCCTTGCGGTTGCAATGAGACAAGCAGAAGACCTTATCCTCCGCGACTACATTGTATCTGCGGCATCGCAGATCAACGCAGCCGGAGGATCTAATGGAGATAACCCAACCAACCTGGGGGTCTCTGACTTCTCATTGGTTGCTGCAACACTCGATACGAACAACGCTTATAAATTTATGAGCGGTATCGAGGGAATGGAAAGATTCGGCACGGGCCCAGTACGTTCATCATATTTTATGTTGAGCTCTACTGAACTCCAACCCGACTTTGATGCTTTGACTGGCTCTGGTTTCCTTTCACAATGGAACTATCCTACCAACGCATCTGCACTCCCATCTGAGTACGGAAACGTATATAACATACGTATTCTTGCCAGCTCTGAGGCGCCTATTTCACGTGGATCATCTGCTAACGGCCGTGACGTCTATTACAATAGCGTCGTCGGTAAACAAGCGATCACCCACATCAACCAAGACGGTTATAGCATGAATCTCATCTATCGAGATCCATACTACTCCGGCATGCTCGCACAGAACATCACACTCGCTGTGAAATTCGCGCAAGCACAGGCGCTCACCCAAGATACTGCCGTTAGAAATCTTCTCTGCACACGCAGTGGTAACTAAGGAGTTTTATCATGGCTGAATATTCAAGAATTGCACGTGGATCGTTTACGACCGCTGCATCACCTGTTGCCCAAATCGTCAATCTTCCCTTTGCTCCGCAAAGAGTTGAGTTGTTGAATTACTCTACTTACTCTGCACCTGCGCAATACGATGTAACGAAAGCTTACTGGGATATTGCAATGGGTCAGGGAGTAGCTGCGTTTGATTACATTTCTGCATCTTCTGCCCCATGGCTAGAAGCTGCCGACTACACAGCAAACGGTATCAGTACGTATTTTGCAGGTCTTTCTTTCCAGTTTGGCCCGCAAATCCAAATCGTATCTGCAACCGCCGCTAACCCAATCGTATTCACAGTTGCTGCGAATACGTATAATGTTGGCGATGTTGTGATGTTCGAAGGTCTGTATCAAACATCAACAACTGGTATGCCTCAAATTTGCGGTATGCCTTTCGTTGTGAGTGCTGTGACCTCTACAACCTTTAGCGTTGTATGGCCCGGCAGTGGAAGTAACTATACCGCTCTGTCTGCATCCCCAACAGGCGCTTACGTGAAGAAGGTTTTGAACCCATTCTTGTATGCTCCAGGTACTGCATTCATTGAGGCTATTAGTCTCGGTAGCACAACTACTGTGACAACTACTGCTCCTCACAATTTTGTTGTCGGTCAAGAGGTTGGCTTTAGAATCCCATCAGCTTGGGGTACTACTCAGCTCAATACTCTGCCTAACAACATCATTCCTGGATCACCTTTGTACTATTACGTGACTTCGGTCACCAGTAGCACACAGTTCGTCTGTAACGCGGTATCTTCAAGCTTTACAGCCTTCAACACCAACCAAACGGTTGCTAGTGTTCCTGGTCTGTCATTCCCACAAGTATTCGCAGCGGGCGATGTGAACACAGGCGGAGTTCAATACAGCGGTGGAAAATTGTATCCATCACCTGTAGTGAACGGTGCTTCAACGATCAACGGCCCTGCAATCCAAGGCGCTTTCGTGAACAACACCTCACAAGGATTCGTAATCCAAAACGGAGCGGGAGCTGTTCAGCCTTTGGCTAAACTGTTAAGCCCATCATCTCTGTATATTTGGACTGCTTATCTTTATGATTACAGTGTTTAAAGTGTAGAGACTTAAAACGTCTTTTCAGGGGAGTGGGAGTAATCCCACTCCTTTTTTTTGTCTTGTCTGTAAATTAAAATATTTACCACCTATAGTATAATATTTTAGAACATAGGCAGGTATGAGCTTCCCTCCATCAATAGGCCCCATAGCCCCCGAGAGAAATCCAGCGATAGAACCCCAGTTCTTTCAGCCTTCCGTATTTCCAATCACGGCAATTACAGAAGGTGCGACGACTCTAGTGACTACAGGAACTGCGTTTGGTGTGAGTAACAACTATGTGATAGGACAGTTGGTTAGATTCAACATCCCCACCGCATATGGAGCTCGTCAGTTAAACGGTCAAGACGGTTATGTGATCAATATTCCAGGGCCAAATCAAGTGGTCGTGGATATCAACACAACTAACTTTGACTCATTTAACCCAACACCTGTCTACGGCCCTACCCCGCCCCAAATCGCCGCTATTGGCGATGTGAATTCAGGGCCGATAAATGCCTCGGGGCGTGTGAGTCTTGGCACAACGATACCAGGAGCCTTCCAAAACATATCTCCGTCTGCGGGCGGATAAGGACAACAATGAATAGACCAAAAGTAAATAGTGACTCTCAAAAAGAACTGAACAAAGTAGAAGAGCAGTTCGATACCTTTTCAAAAGAAGCAGCGGCGATGAATCCTTTTGACCTTAAAGGTCAAGTAGTTGAATCAGAGCCTCAAACTAAACTCTCCAATAGAGAGATGAATAAACTCGATGCTCCATACATCAAACCCCTCCGCTCCATCAATTCAAGAGAACCATTCAATGAGAAATATAGAGACGCATGGAAGCATGGCTGGGAGTATGTGAAATGCATCGTTGAGAACTATGAGATCATTGGCGAGACAGTCCATACCTGGACAAAGAGATTTGCAGGAGATCCAGCACATGAATGGAAAGTCCCCGTAAACAAGCCGATCTATATTCCTAGACTGCTCGCAGAACAATTACAAGAGTGCAAATATCACAGATTGTCCATGGAGGAAAAGGCAACAGAGACATCAGGCGGCATGACCTTCTACGGTGCAATCACAGTTGATCAAGTGAAACAGAGAATTGATGCGAGACCTGTAGGAAGTTCTTTCGTCACTTTCGGTAGATAAAGGGTTTATTTTGAACACACTGAATGACATCATAACTTATGTGCGTAGGATCATAAAAAGTCCGTCAGATTCCTCTATCTCTGACAATCTGATCATAGACTATATCAATAGATTCTGGATTCTAGATGTAGATGCAAGACTGCAGATGTTCGATCTGAAGACTAAGTATAGCTTTCAGTGTGTTCCCGGAGTGACCCAATACAACATGCCTCTTTATGGAGTGGGCAATTACCCACTCTTCATTCAACCAGGAGAGCAGGAAATTTCACCGTATCCTGTGTATCAAGGATTTATGGACCCATGTTTTGTTAATGGCATTCAAGTCCCATTTTATGTACAAAGGGATGCATTTTTCAAAGTATGGACTCCTTATGTACAAGCTCTCAATCCTGCTGCTGTTGGTAATGGTACTACTTCTTATACTCTTATGTTACCTTACTTTCCCGCATTGCCTGGACATGTGGACATTACAGGTATATTAGCTTCAGGCAGCACAACCGATCCTATTGTGGGCCTTTCATTACAAACGAATGTACCGTTGACAAGTCTCTATCCCGGAGTATCTCTCACTGCCACCGGAATAGATAATCAAACTATGGTTGTCACAGATAGCGGCCAATTCCTGAGTACAAACCAACAAATTGGATTCTTGCAAACTTCAGTTGGCTCAACGATTCAATCAGCGGGAACCGTCAACTATGTTACAGGTGAAGTCAACGTAGTATTCCCAGATCCCGTAGCGGCCGGCACAAATATCCAAGCCCAATCTTATTTCTTTGAGCAAGGCATTCCTCGAGCGATGTTGTTCTATAATAACATCATTACTCTCATGCCTCCCCCTGATGTGCCATATCTCATAGAAACAGACTGTTATCTTTCACCAGCTGCCTTCCTAAACACCGCAGCAGCCATTCCTTTCGCTTATATGAGTGAATACATAGCAAGGGGTTCAGCTAGAAAGATTCTCAGCGATACGGGCGATGTGGAGCAGTTTATGTTCTACGAACCGCTTTTCAAAGAGCAAGAGACACTTGTTTGGAAACGAAGTCAAAGACAGTTTACAGCAAGCCGCACTGGAACGATCTTCAGTGATTTAGGTTCACAAAATACAACAAATGCATACGGAGTGGGTTCAATATGACATTTCCAGTTAACGGCAATATTCCTCAGCCTACTGACGAATTTTCAGTATCTCAAGGACAAATACAAACGAACTTCAATAATATTGTTGGATGGTCAGCGGTTGATCATATAGCTTATGGAGTGAATAACGCTGGCGAACATGCCCAAATTACTCTTCCTGCAAATAATCCAGCAGGCGTTCAAACTGCATTGGAATCCACTATCTATTCTAATCCCGGAACCGCTTCTAATGCATCTTCTCAACTTTTTTATGCGAATTCTCAGTCAAATTTCATCCTGAGTGCTGTAAAAGCTTTCGGATTTATCACTGGATCTACTCTTTCTAATGCTTACAACGTGTCTTCAGTAAACAATTTCGCAACAGGCAAATATACGGTTACCTTGTCTCTTTCTTTACCATCAACAAATTATGGTGTACTTGTAACCCCCGGAACTCCCGGATCACCTCCAGGGACATATCCAAACGTAGCAAGCAGTGTTCAGATTGGAAGTGCGTCCCAATTTACTTTCATGTTCTTTGACACAAAGACTTACACAGGCATTGCTGTTCCATATTTTTCATTTGTTGTACTACAGGTATAAATGGCTCAGAAAATCTATATTGGAAATATATCTAAAGGACTAGAGCGGTTCGTTCTTCCTTTCAATATAGATAACGATGCATTTCCAACTCTTTTTAATGCTTATGCTTGGCGTGGAAGAGTAAAGAAAAAAAGAGGAACTGTCTCTTTGGGAAGGCTCCAAAGACAGATGCAAATACAAACATCCTCCCCGATTAAGTTGTGGCAATTAACTCCCTTTGCACTCGTTGGGGGAGCAGGAAACCTAATCACTCAGTATTCACTGACTAATGGCACTATCGTTCCCAAATCACTATCTCTCATAGTGAGCGGAGATCAGACATACACAGATCCTAATTCTAATGGAACTCTAGTTGGAAGTTCCTCAGGAACAGGAACAATAAACTATGCAACCGGAGAATTCACCGTTTCTGGAAGCGTTACAGGAACTGTTACAGGTACATTCTCTTATTACCCAGATCTGCCAGTTCTTGGCCTTAGAGATTTCATTTCTACACTAGGCTCTCAATATCCTCTTCTACTGGCATTCGATTCAGATTACAGTTACCAATTCAACGCCTCCACTAATAATTTCTATAGCACTTCCTACTACAAAGCCACAGGAAATCCCGTGATATGGGACGGTCAAAACTATCAACAGTTTTGGACGACCAACTATCAAGGAGCTCTCTGGGAGACTAATAACGTTCCAGGATTTCACTTCGTAAATGCTACATACACTTCAGGAAGTGGTAGCACGATGATCACTTTCAACTTCAAAAGTGGTGGGATAAATTATACGAACCTAGTCGTGGGAGATCAAATATGGTTCAATGAATGGCCTAGTTCTTCTACGATTAATGGACTAGTGGGAACTGTATCTTCTATAGCAGGTGCTGCGAGTGGAAATTATGTGATTACATTCACTGGTATTCAGACTGTATCTGGAACTGGAATAGGTCAACTCCTTAGTAATAGTATTCCGGGACAAGATGGAATCCGTTGGTATGACGGAGATCCAACAGCGGGAACTGGTCTTCCTGTAGGAAATAATTTCGGATGGGTCAACTTTTCTCCTCCTCTTACGGCGACAAGTACCACAATTGATGATGAGCCTTCGTTCAAATACTATTTGGTTGGAGCAAGCTCGATCGTAGCATTTAAGGATAGATTACTTTTCTTCAGTCCATGGATTCAAACATCTATCAGTGGAAGCGCTCCTGTCCAATTAAATGATGTAGCCCTATGGTCTTGGAACGGAACACCTTACTACACATCTCTTGTACCTGCCGGTCAAACATCCGACCCGACAGCTTACTATGTAGACCAAACAGGGAAAGGTGGATGGTTATCTGCAGGATTAGATCAATTTATCACTACAGTAGTCAATAACGAGGATGTATTGATCGTAGGATTCACCAACAGGCAGACTAGGTTTGTCTACACAGGAAACGATCTCTACCCTTTCTTGTTCTATATAATAAATTCTGAACTTGGATCAGGATCTCAATTCTCAGGAATTACCTTAGATCGAGGAGCGCTTGCTTTTGGAGTATATGGCTTGACTCTAACTACCCAAGTAACTTCTCAAAGGATAGATCTTTCAATCCCAGACCAAGTCTTTCAATTGAGCGGAGCTGTAGGAAGCACTATGACAAATGCTCTTCAGCGCATTAGCTCAGCAAGGGATTTCTATCATGAATGGGTCTATTTCACCTTCGTACCGAATAGTAGTAGATGGGTCTATCCTACGCAGACTTTACAATACAATTACAGAGAACAGTCATGGGCCATCCACTATGAGAATTTTACTGCTCATGGACAATACCGCAGATCGACTAGTTACACATGGGCAACTTCCCCTTTTCCCAACTGGGCTACAGCAAATGAGACTTGGAATTCTGCCACTCTTACTGCTTTATTTCCTAACGTAGTTGCCGGCAATCCTCAGGGTTTTGTGGTAATCAAGGGAGAAGGGACAAGTGAGGCTCCCACAGGATATATTAGTGCTTTAGCGAATGCATCAGGGTTTTATCAGATCACATCTAATGATCACTGTGTGGCCGTAGGAGATTACCTATATTTTATGGGATGTATAGGAAACACAGGTCTCAATATGCTGATTGGCCGTGTTCAGACTGTGATAGATGCGAATAATTTCACCATGGATATTCCTTATGTGTCTGGAACATACCTAGGATTAGGTACATTCATCCGATTGATTCAACCTCTCATCCAAACGAAACAGTTTCCAGTGTATTGGGATCAAGGAAGACAAGTCAGATTGGGTGCTCAGAAATATCTTATGGATTATACGGACAATGGTCAGGTGACTCTCAACATCTACCTAAGTCAAGATCCAGATACTGCATGGAATGGTGGCCCTATAGTTCCTAGCGACGAGACGACTAACAGTTCGTTGGAATACTCCACGATTCTATATACATGCCCAGAGAGCACGAATATTGGCCTAACTCCTGCGAATGTAAATTTACAAACTCCTACAGCTTCTAGTCAGTATCAGATATGGCATAGGATCAATACATCCCTCATTGGAGAATCTGTGCAGCTTGGGATCACCCTCAATGATGCACAGATGAGAAATTTAACTTATGCTACCAGTGATATAGTCTTGCAAGCTATTCAGTTGGAATGCTATCCCGGACCGATGAACGCATGAGCAGCATAAATAACCCAGGCAATTTTCTCAGGACAAGTAGGAACTTCCCAACAGATCCTCAAGCATTAAGTGTTGAGCTTTCAAAGACTTATATTGATATCGCTAGTCAAGTGAATGACCGAATATCCGGCATTCATGGCATTAACACTCCAATCATCACGAGTGAATCGTGGTTCATAAATGGTACAGATGGAAGGCAGTTCGGCCTAAGACAGTTATATATATTCACTGCTGCCGGAAATATCCCACATGGTATTAATTGGAACTCGGTCGGATTTATATCGCCAAAGAGTTATGGGACTTTTACTGATGGAAGTAATTGGTATGGAGTTATTTATGGTAGCAACACAGCCATTGCCGGACAAGTCTCATTCTATGTGACATCAACGAATATTGTAGTTCTGTCAGGATCTGGCGCTCCGAGCATCAGATCGGGAATCATCTTACTGGAATGGATTTCTAATATTTAAAAACCTTTTTTGAATTATTCAAAAAATTCATATAGAGTAGACTGGAGAAAAAGAGGTATGTATGTCTTCAATGGCCGGATGGGGTCCAAGTGGTAAAACGAGTGGTCTTAGCGGAACCGGTTACAAACAGGTCACAGCACCTACTCAAAACGCTAATCAACAACAACTTACTGAACTTCTTCATTCGATTTTAGATGGTGGTGGCGGTGGTGGCGGCTTCCAACAAGGTTTAGGTCAACTCAGTAAACTTGCTGGCGGAGATCAAGAAGCATTTGGTCAACTCGAGGCGCCTGCTCTTCGTCAATTTGGAGAATTACAAGGTCAACTAGCCTCTAGATTTTCTGGAATGGGAAGCGGAGCACGTAAATCCTCAGGATTCCAAAACGCTTCATCCTCAGCTGCAGCAGATCTAGCGGAACGTCTTCAAGGGCAACGACTTGGTATCCAACAAAACGCTCTCTCTCAGTTGCTCGGTCTTTCCGAGAGCCTGCTCAATCGCCCTACTTTCCAATCCGGTTTTGCTGAGAAAAAGAAACCATTTTGGCAAGAAGTTCTAGGCGGTATCGGCGGTGGTGCGGGTGATTTGTTAAAACTTTTACCTTTATTGATGGGATAGGCAATCATATGTTCATATTACCTAAAGTCGAATCATCTGGTAGTCAGTTAGCTAAAGGGCTTGGCGCTGGTCTCTCCGGCGGATTGTCCGCTATCGTAGAGCAGTTAGTGTCAAAAAAACGAGAATCTAAAGAAAATGAAGCTCTTCAAAGACTTACTGGACAAGACTTTTCTGGCATGTCTCCCGATCTAAAACGAGAATTCGTGAAAGTTTTTACTGGTGCTCGTTCCCAAAAAGAACAAGAAAAGTACAAAATGCTTGAAACTGGTTTAGGGACTATTCAAGAAATGAGAGGCCTATTGGAAAGTACTGGCCCCATGAAAGCTCTAGCTGGTTTATTTCCAGGCGAGACACAAGCAAAAAGATCTCAATTCTCCCAACTTGGTAAATCGTTGATTCCTTTAGTATCTGCTGGTGTTAGTATCCGAAACCAGAAAGAATTTGATGAATATAAAAAAGTTCTCACCGATCCAAATGCTCAGCAATCAAAAATTGAAGGTGCTCTGGATGGTCTAGAAAATTTACTGACTCGTCAGATTGGAGAGAAAGAGGAAGAAGCATCAAAACCGTCTAAATCTGAAAAACTTCCTGTCTTTGATATCTCTAATCCTTCTCATAAAAAAGCCAGGGACGCTGTCCTTAAGAAATATGGAAATGATAGAGAAAGAGCAGCGAAAGAACTTTCTAAAAAATTCAGGGAAGAATAATGGGATTCTTTTCAGATCTAGATGAGACGCCTGAAACTGTTGAAGCGCCAAAATCTAAAGGCTTTTTTAGCGATCTTGAGAAAGAGCCTTCCAGAACTAGATCTCTTCTATCCGCTTTTCCAAAAGGTCTAGTTAAAGGAGTCCAAGGATTAAACAATCTCAGAGATCCTATTGGTACAATGCTAGGCGGTGGCAAATTAGATACAGCCATTGCAGAACGTGTATTACCGACGCAAAAAGGAAAGTTCGCTGAGGAGGCACTAGAAACAGCTGGGGAACTTGCTCCCTCTATTGCAACGGGACCTGGACGTCTAGGAGCTAAAGCTGTTCAACTCGGAGTAGGCGCCTTAAGTAAATCTGCTCTAAAAGAAGCAGGAGCTCCAGAAATCCTTCAAGATGTCGGATCGGCTGCTCTCTCATCAATTCCACAAGGGATTAGAGGTGCTTTATCAAAAGCTATTTCCCCTTCTAAAGCTCAGAAACCTATCTACGATATGCTCAAAAATAGTGGTATGACCGATAAACAGATCGTTCCATTCATCCAAAGTAAAAAGAAAGTGAACGCGCTCGCTAAATGGACTAAGTCATTCATTAACAAAGAGAAAGTGGCAGCTGCAGGGAAACCGGTTAGTGAAAATATTTATCGCACTATAGAGCAAAAAGGTGAAACACTCCCTCCGCTTACTGGCCCAAAAAGAATCGCATTCAATAAATCATTCAATAATCAACTTGAAGATATTCCATATTTCTTCAGAGATATGATTAAAAAGGATGTAGATAGACTAAAAAGTTCTCCGCTTAATTGGAAAAATCTTCGTGAATTTGAGATGGCCGTCAGCAATAAAGTTAAGGATGCTGAGGGAGGAAAGGCTGTTCTTAACTCCATGAAAGATCCAATAAATCTTGCTGAGAGAATGCTTTCTCCTGAACTTTTCAAAGAAAAGCAAATTATGAATCAGGCTTATTCCCAGCATAAGAATTTACTAAAAAAACTCACCTCTGGAGATATAGAAAAGTTCTTAAATAAAGGAGAAATATGGGCTACCGGTCTTAATCTTTTATCTGGAAATTGGTTGCTTAAAGGACTCGCCATTAAAAAAGGTACAGAGTTCGCTTTATCTAAATTTCTGACCAGTCCCAGATTTCAAGGTATGGGCAGAAAATTATTGAGCGCCATGAAGAAAAATAACTCAGGCGCTGTTGTAAATCTTACTACTAAGATGATGGAAGATCTCAATAAATTTGTTAAAGAAGAATCTAATGATTATTCTGAGCAAAATGTTCGAGAGCAAATCCAACAATAACAGCTAAAATAATCATCAACATAAAATCCTCTTAACTCCTCTGATCCCTATACGGTATAGCAGCAATCGTCCAAAGACCAAAAGCCACTTCTCTGCCTTCCACAAACACACTAACTCTCATATCGTAATGCTCACCTCTTGGCTGCCTTACCAAATGTTGTCTGCTGAAATAAGTGATGTTATCCCTAAACACTTGAGTGATTAACTCTCTATTCCTAATCCAAGCTGGATCGACTCTGATCTCATTTCCATCAGTAAATGATATCCCGCTTATATCTGGGCGCTCCATCACATACTGCACAAATTCCTCAGGCGATTCCAATCTCCACAATCTATATTCTGGAGGGCTCGCTCTTCCCTGCGTATATCCTATTGACATAGACTGATCTCCGTTCTAGCTGAATTAACTCTAGCTTGCAGACTGATCTCACTTGGAGTGCTTGTAGCAGTTTGATTCACTTTCTTCACCAGTCTCGTTGGTATCTGCATGTCGTTATTATCTCTCATGTAGAGAACGATCTTGTAGAGATTGCTTAGTCTCTGTGTGTGTCCTGCATCTCTCAGGCTATCTTTCAAACGATTTACTTGAATTGGATCGTTCCATTTGTTGTTATTTACTGTTGGAATTGTCATTGTTTACCTCATTGCATCCATTATCTATTAAGAGCCCAATTTAGCGTCAGTCCGAATCATTTTTTTAGGTCTCAAACATACCTTTCCAAAAATGTATGTGTATATTAAATTCTTTAATAGTAACACGCATATATTGGAGTCCCGATGACAACCCCCACATCAGTAAACCTTTACGGCATTGGAGTAGGTACTTCGAGCTCTATCGTTCCCTATATTTCTACCGTATCACCCACTTCGAGCAACATCCAAGGGCCCAATGGACCGTTTAAGATAGGCCAAATCTGGGTTAACAGTGCGAGTGATACTTCTTATATCTTGAATGGTTTGAGTAGTTTTGATGGCCAGGTAACAGCTACTTGGGTTGAAATCACTGGTGGTGGAAGTTCTTCATTAGATTTGACTGGAAATAGCGGAGGAGCTGTGGCTCCTACTGCAGGCAATATCAATACTGTTGGTGCCGGTTCTATTACAATTGTGGGTAACCCAGGCTCTAGTACTCTAACTACTCAATTGACAGGACTTACAGCACATAATTTGTTGGTCGGAGAAGGAACGAGTACTGTTGGATTGATCCCTCCATCTTCAACTGTTGGATATGTTCTCACATCTAACGGAGCCAGCGCGGATCCAACATTCCAATCAGTTAGCACTAGCACTCTCACTTTCGATGGTAACTCAGGAACAGCGACACCGGCCGCTGGAGTGATCACCATCAACGGTGGCTCTACAGGTCTCACAACTGCTGCTGCTGGATCAACAGTTTCTTTAACGGGAACTCTTGGAGTACCAAACGGTGGTACTGGAGATATTACCTTCACCGCATACATGCCCATTACAGGAGGTACGACACTTACCGGCGACTTGCAATCTGTCTCTTCTAGTGGAAGCGCAGGCCAAGTCCTCACGTATGTTTCTTCTTCAGCTCTCCCGACTTGGCAATCTGTCAGCGCATCATTGGACTTAGCAGGCAACAGTGGTGGAGATGTTGGACCCACAGCTGGAGTGATTAATACGATTGGATCTGGATCTATCACGATTGTAGGTAACCCAGGGACAAGCACACTGGTTACAGAGCTCACAGGGTTGACAGCCCATAACGTGCTCATCGGTGAGGGAACCACAACTATTGGATTGGCTGTTCCTAGCTCCACTGCTGGTGTACCTCTTGTATCCAATGGCTCTACCTCTGATCCAATATTTTCAACGGCAGTCGTAGCTGGCGGAGGCACGGGAGTTACATCGTTCACTGCGTACGCCCCTATCTGCGGAGGAACATCATCTACAGGAAACCTTCAAAGTGCCTCTAGTGGTATATCCAACTCAGGATACGTCCTCACCTCTACTGGATCTCTTGGTGTACCCACATGGCAAGCACTCCCATCAACATCACTCACCTTCGACGCTAACACAGGTAGCGCTACTCCATCA
>JGI24890J29729_1000551_pt1 | contig 22765 bp, 25 predicted proteins | sample FreactcultureFD7_FD_29729 | JGI IMG/M metagenome (IMG submission 29729)
AATGGTTTTACCAGCACAAGCAAACAGGTTGTTGTTTCGCTGCCGGGCACCTATCGTCTCGACGTAACCGATGCGAAGGGATGTCAGGGATCAGGTACTATTACCATTAAGACATCTACAGACCTGCTGAAAGCCGACTTTCTCATGGCAGACGAGGCATTCGCAGGAGATACCATCGTTATTATTGATATTAGCTGGCCTGAACCAGAATCGATTAATTGGAATTTTTCGGGTGGTGAAACACTCAGCTTAACAGGTCCCTATGCAGAAATTTCATATGCTGAAGCCGGCACGTACAATGTAATACTTCAAACGCACCTCGGTGAATGTCTTGATGAATTAACAAAATCCATAACAATAAAAGATAATCCAAATTCCGGCGGGCGCCTTCCGACAAGCAATGCGGGGCTGATCAAGGCATTATCATTATACCCTAATCCTACAACTGGTCACTTTGTTGTTGATGTTCAATTACGTGAGCCGAAAGATCTTCAGGTCGACCTTGTATCGATTGATGGCACGCGCACATTTTTCACAATTGAAGGTACCGGGAAAGACATTTATCAATTGGGAATTGATATGACTGATTTCAGCACCGGCATTTATTACATTATCGTTCATGTTGGCGGAAGTACGAAAGCGCTTCGAATTGTAAGGATGTAATGCTTGTTTTGATGCTGTTTTAAAAGGCTGACGAGTATTTGCGTGCAACGTGTTGAAATCTGATGCGGCGGCTTTGCAATGGACTAACGACCATTGACTCCCTCATCGTACCTCGTATTCCTGCTTCGTACTTCCTGTGTCGCTATCACCCCGTTTTTTGTCTCACCCACACCGCGTCTTCTCATGTTTCTATGATAATCTTTGTTAAAAAAAACGATGATCATGTCAGCAGAAAAGGCTCATCTTCAGGAAGCGCTTACGCATGCATTTGATGAATTTATCGCAACGTTTTCGTTGTTTGGTGAGGAAGAAATAAATAATGTCCCTTTTCTAAACAGTTGGACGCCCGCTCAGGTGGCCACGCACATCGTCCTTGCAACAGAGGGCGTGCCCGATCAAAAAACCTCATCTTCCGATCGTCCTTTCGACGCGTATTTATCCAGAATACGTCCGTGGTGGGAAGATCTGAGTAAAAAATTCAAATCTCCGGAGCAGTTATACCCGGATGATAAACCATACCGGAAGAACGAAATCCTTTCAGCGCTGCGCCGCTGCTGCAAAAAAGATCTCTCGATCATCTCCGAAAAAGACCTCACCTTGATTTGTCTCGACAGCGAACTGCCGAACATTGGCTTCCTTACCCGGTATGAATGGCTATGGTTTATTGAGATGCATTTAAAAAGACATATTTTTCAATTGAAGAACATGAAAAAAGTTTGAAATTTAAAGTTCGGATTTTTCTTTAGATAAATACTTGGCTATTGACATTTAACTACTATATGAAAACAGTACGTGTTCAGTATACGACCAAAGCCTCATTCGCAGTCCGGAATCAGGAAAACATAGCGGCCATCGTAGCGGAATTAAAAACCTTGAATCACCCCGGAATTAAATATGGTGCATGGTTGCTCCCGGATGGCAAAACATTCATACACTTCGACCAGTTTGACAGTGAGCAATCCCATCTGGTATTACAAGACCTGGCTTCTTTCAAGAAATTCGGCGATGAATTATGGGCTAGCGGATTGGAAGTAGAGCCCAAACTCGAATTGCTCACGCTTGCGGCTTCCACTGAAACATACTATTTGTAATTTTTTGTCATCCTCGCAGGATGAAGCGCTTACGATACTCCATTGGTGTTTCTTTAATTCCTTTTTAAAAATCGCACAAAGGAACTGTGGTCTTCAAATCCACAGAGCGAAGTAATTATCGAAATTAGTCTGCACGCTTCCTTCAATCGAAAATGCGTAAGGTATTGAAAGGTGTCTTTTCGTATGCCGTTTTAAAAAGTCTTTGAAAATGAAACGGCGATAGATTTGCAACCGCTGCCAATTGACTCAGGGCAGATCGCTGCGGAAATTTTTTCTCATGAAATTGAAAGCACGCTTTAAACTTTCTGTCCAAATCCTCCCGGGCTGCTTCGGTCTTTACACCAAATGCGATCAGATCTCTTGTATGTTTTGGGAGATTGATTTCATGGAATGTTCGTTCATGTTGTTCTTTTTCAAAAGTAATCATGAAAGGGATCGGTGGTTGTGCAAACGTTGCTAAAGTTGTACGAAAGTTTTAAGTAGGGGTAGCAGCGGCATCTGCATGGATGCAAATGACAAAGTCATGATCGTGATTTTTGTTATCTTTATTCTTTCGGACTGTACAGTACACCATGGAAAAAATTGAGATCCGGTATGGCCGGAAAAAATTACTGCTGATCATTTTGTTTTGTGTCTTTTGGGTGATCGTTACTTCATATATCATGTTTTACACGGAACCGTATTCCAGCTACATGATCGTCAAAATCATTACCGTGTTGATTAACGGCTTTATCGTATACGTAGCCTGCCTTCAGACAAAATTATTGTTGGAGAACGCTCCCGTAATAACACTTTCGCAAGGCAGCATTGACTTTAATGTTAACGGCAAGCTGTCAACGTTTTTATGGGGAGAGATAAAAAGCCTAACCATCGAACAAGTACGGGCTGGCAACAGAGGCAAAACGGATATTCTTACTATAAAGTCAGATACTGAAGAACAGAAAGTACCCTTGGCACCTTTGGAAAAAAATGTAACAGAGATCAGAGCGTTGATTAGTACGTATTGGCACAAACCGTTGTGATAGAGAGTTTAAATTAATAGTGTCCGGGGAAAATGTTCAGTAGCTTAAAATCTCGTTCTATCAACGTTTGTGCGCTTCCGCGCAGTTACGAAAAGCATTTCGTAGGATAAGTATAGTTGCGTGGCAATTTTTTTTTATGCTCACCAGCACAACGTTGAAAAGATTGAATCTCTTTTGTGAGCATCTTGCTGAATTATGAAAGAACTTGACAGGAAAGGAATCCTGCAAGCAATAGCCCAATACTACTTTTAAAACTTCTGAGTATACTTGAGCAGATCACACTCCAAACTGCCTCAGATGATGATCCATGTGCATCCATAAAATAAAACCCCATTCCTCCATATTGAGAAATCCCAGTGCCGGATGGATTGAACGGAAAGGCTGCTGATGATTCACAAGTCGGTGGATCAGGTCGATGTAAATCTTCAACTGTAAATCGAATTGCTCATCGTTGATCCTGCCTTTGGTATGTGTCCGCGCAGGTCCCTTGTTATTTTTCGGTATGCGAGGCAATACATTGAATACGATCAGTTTCTTAAGGCGTATGCCGAGCGACGGCTTTTTATAGTCGCATACTTCTTCCAGCACCTGCTGATTGCAAAGGTTACAGTGGTAAAGCATTTCCGTGGCATTCATCGTACCCCATTTCGCTTTTGAATCCGGACGCAAACGCAATATCCGTTCTATGATTTCAGCTTCCGCTGATGGACCCATCAAATTCTTCTTCATGGTCACATCAAATTCTTTTCCTGAAATACAAACTTACATCGTTCGGCGACCGATTTCCATATTGCATAACCTGTAGATAACCTGCACGTTTGTAAAGATCGATCGCGTCTGCCTGCAGCCTGCCGGTCTCCAGGCAAACCTGATGGACGCGCCGGTAACGCGCATAATTTTCTAGCTCACTCAAAATGCCGTAAGCGATGCCGCGCCCTCTGTGGGTTTCCTCTACATACATTCTCTTTACTTCGGCATGGTCTGCGCATAGAAGGATAGCGCCGATGCCAACGAGCGCATCATTCTCATATGCGCCCATGAGCAGACATTGCGATCGCTGCAAATGCTCTAACGGTTCAAGGTTACAATTGACGAGACCATAAAGAGAGATTTGATAGTTATCGAGTTTTTGCACAAGCCGTTGCACAGAAGTTTGCGTCAGTGCTGTGGGAATAATTTTTATGGCGGAAGATGTCATGGCACTCATTTGATGTTCGCATCACCGGAGTCTTTCGTATTCCTTCCTGTATTTACCCAAATCAAAATAAGCATCCCTGTTACCGCTGTTACTGTACGGAGAGAATGTAGCATCCACCATTGATCGCGGGCTATTTGCCAATTCGCTGGCGGTTTCGCAGGATTCCAGTTGATCACCGCCGCATTGATCACCTGATTGCCAAACCGGGTAATGATACCCGTCGCGATGAAAAAGAGCGCGGCTGCTATCAGCGAAATCATGATCCTTTTTTTGGTGCGCTCCAGAAAGGCAGCGAGAAGCGTTATCAGAATCGTGACGAAGCCAAATACCGGCATCAATACGTTAAGTTGCCGTATCAGATTTTGTTGTTGTTCAATGTAAGCGCCGGCGGAAAGGTTGTACGGATCAAATCCGGCCCAAACACCGAATACCGTTCCCATGACCAACGCGGCCACGAACGTATTGATAAAGCGTATGATGCGTAATGTCATGTTGTGATTATTTGTGACATAAAATTGAGCAGCTATGAGGTGTAATTCCGTAACGGAAAACCGTGATTTTGTTTTCGATAATGAGCAGAGCAAAAAATCACGGTTAACCGTTATATAAACATTTCAGACAGTACAGTTTCTTTGCTGTTGAGATCAACATCAATGAAAAATAAATTGCATTCCTTTTTTATGTGGTGGGCTGTTATTGGTTATAGCTTGTGGGTAGGGGGAACATTTTTTAATATGGTTGTAGTGGTGCCCATGTGGAGTTATGATCCACCATCCTCGGTCTCAGTATTTTTCGGCGAAACGAATTTCAACACCACTATTTATAATTTCTTTGGCCCACCGTGGATGCTTGCACGAATTTTTCCATTGCTGCTGATCGTAATCACGGCGACAACAGAACAGCGTCGATGGCTTTTCATCCCGGCATGCTGCATGGTTGTCATGATTATTTTCACGCTGACGTTCGTGTATCCTATTAATACCGTTCTCATGACGCACGCCGGCGCCGGTAAATCCGGAGAAGAAATAAAATCGCTGGTAAACACCTGGATTCAGGCCGATCGAATCCGGTTTGCGGTAGGCTGTATCGGATATTTTTTCCTTCTGAAAGTATTTCAAAAGTCGTCACCTTAACCATTAAAAGCCATAAAACCAATCATGATCGCCGAGAACGCTATATTTGTACTGATGCGCCCGGACGAACACCAAAAACTGCAGACTACACTCGGGAGAGGAACCTCTCTGCTGGACGAATTTCTCGCGGAGATCAATGCGACCGAAGACCATTGTATTTACCTGGTGTCATGTCTTCAGAGCCGTTTCTTATTTGTGGATGATTCGTTTGAAAAAATAACCGGCCATCCTGCTCAAAGCCTTCTGACGTCAGGACTTGATTTCTTGATTCCGCAGATTCATCCCGAAGACCGGCCCACTGTAATGGACAGGATCATTCAAGGTTATAAATCCATTACCGATGTATCGTTTGTAGCTATCGGACTTAAACCCATTACGCTTGAATATAGGTTCAGGCGCGCGGATGGTGAATGGATCTGGTTACAGGAGTTGAAATGGATCGTACCCGGCGAAGACACTAAAGACCTTATCCTCGGCGCATTACACGATGTGACCGCCCGTTACCGTGAGGATGAAGAAAAGCTCCGCCTGCTGAATGAACAACCCGATGGCTGCAATAAACTTTTAAAGGTCGCGCTTGACTATCGCGAGTCGCAGAAAAAACAGTGGCTGAATTCTGCTTCGCCCGATAATACTACCAAATCTGAAAAACTCAACCTCCTTACGAAACGGGAAAAAGAAATACTTCAACTCGTGGGTGAGGGCTTGTCGACCAAACAAATCGCCGATAAACTTTTCATCAGCATCAACACAGTCGAAACCCACCGTCGGCACCTGCTTGAAAAACTGGACGTGAAAAATTCCATGGAGCTCATCAAGGAAGCCTCAAAAGGTTTTTGGTTGTAGCGTCGCGTTACACAATTCGTATCAGAGTGATTGACCTACCGTAATTTCAGTAGTAATCTTTTTATATTTAAAAATCACGGTTTTCCGTGCTACCCCGCCTGCTTTCGTTCCGCTAATCTTGTGTGATAAAAATTTCAACGGAAAAGCACATGGAAAGACAATCGCAACACGTCAACACAATCATCATCGGTGGAGGGCAGGCAGGTTTGGCAACAGGTTATTACCTGAAGAAACACAACATAGATTTTTTAATTCTTGATCGCGTTACCGAAGTGGGGCAAAGCTGGTCGAAACGTTGGGATTCACTGCGACTGTTTACACCCGCGCGTTACAGCGGCTTGCCTGGACTTTCTTTTCCCGGCAAGAAAAATTTATTTCCAACAAAAGATCAGATGGCTTCCTATCTTAAGCAATACGCCAAACAATTCGACTTGCCCGTATTGCTTGGAGGTAACATTCTTTCGGCGGAGCGGATGGGCGATCATTTTCAATTGACGTTGGTAGATCGCTGCTTAACCTGCACCAATCTTGTTGTTGCTACAGGTGCCAATCCGGTTCCTAAAATTCCAGTGTTTGATCAACAGCCTGATGTTACGATATCTCAACTGCATGCTTCACAGTATACGAATCCCCTTAATATTTTACCGGGAAAAGTTCTGGTAGTAGGTGCAGGAGCATCCGGTGTTCAGATGGCAATCGATCTGGCAAAGTCGCACGAAGTTTTCCTCGCCGGTAAGCCTACATTTCATATTCCGGACGCAGTCTTTAAAGTGGCGGGCAGGCTTTACTGGTGGTTCATCAATCGTGTTTTAACAGTGAATACACCGATGGGACGTAAAGTGAAGCCGAAGGTGCTGAAGGGTGGGGGACCGTTGATCAACGTTTCGATAGACGATGTGAAGGCGGCCGGTGTCACTCTGCTACCGCGATTGAAAGGATTTGTCGAGGGCATGCCGCAGTTCGAAAATGGTCAGATCATTCCGTTAGGAACGATCATCTGGGCGACAGGTTTTCGTCCCGATTTTTCGTGGCTCAAACCCGATGTGGTCGATGAAACCGGTTGGCCTGTTACAAAACGCGGCGTGTCATCACGGTGCACGAATCTTTTTTTTGTGGGCATGGCGTTTCAACATTCGCTCGCATCCGGAATTATCGGCGGTGTAGGCAGGGATGCAGCGTATGTTGCAAAGGCGATCGCAAAAGATGTCAAGCAGCCTGTTTGCTAAAAATATTTACAAACTTGAAGCAGCTAAGTATGCTTTTAATATTTTGGAAGCCAATCTCGTACTTTGTATTAATATTGTCTTTCACTCAACAGACAGAAAAAAATGGAATTAGGCATCGGCATGTTTGGCGACAATCATTATGACGAACAAGGTAAAGCTCAACCGGCAGGTATACGGCTTCGCGAATTGATCGAAGAAATAAAATTAATGGATGAGGCAGGCATTGACTTCTTCGGGATAGGAGAGCATCATCGGCCGGACTATGCCGTGTCTGTGCCGGAAGTAGTGTTGGCCGCAGCTGCTTCGGTTACGAAAAACATTAAACTGGGCAGTGCTGTTACAGTGCTGAGTTCAGTTGATCCGGTGCGCATCTATCAGAGCTTTGCCACACTCGATCAGTTGACCAACGGCCGCGCAGAATTGATGGCGGGCCGCGGAAGTTTTATTGAATCATTCCCACTCTATGGTTACAACCTGAACGACTATAACGAACTCTTTGATGAAAAGCTGGAGCTGCTGTTAAAGATCAACAACGAAGAACGTATCACCTGGAAAGGAAAATTTCGTGCGCCGTTGCAAGATCAGCAGGTGTTACCGCGCGCGATAAACAATCATCTGAACATCTGGGTAGCAGTGGGCGGCACACCTGAATCGGTAATGCGCGCTGCACGGCTGGGCCTGCCGGTGATCTTTGCTATCATTGGCGGTAACCCGGCACAATTCAAGCCACTCTTTCAGTACTATAAAGAATTGTATCAACAATTCGGTCACAATATGAAAGACTACCAGGTGGGCGTTCACGTGCACAGTTTCTTTGGCGATAACAGCAAGCAAACAGCTGAAGCCTACTATCCGGTGTATTCAGCGCAGATGAACCGTGTGGGTGCAAGTCGCGGATGGCCGCCGTATTCACGCAGTCAATTTGAATTCGGGCGAAGTAAAGAAGGTGCGTATGTAATCGGTGACGCTACGGAAGCTATTGAGAAAATCCTGCAAATGCAGGAGATGTTCGGCCTCACACGTTTTTCAGCGCACATGGACGTGGGTGGTCCTTCACACGAAATGCTGATGAAATCAATCGATATCTTCGGAACCAAAATTGCGCCAAAGGTAAGGGAGGCGTTGAGCTAACGGTCATTGAAAATTCAGCTGTGGACTCAAATGATATCCGGCACTCGTTCAAAAATGCCTGAATAAGTTTGCGCCAGTCTGGATTGATGAAAGGCTACAACTGTTTCAACGGAAGTGTTAGTGTGAATATCGCGCCAATATTCGTAACACCACTTGCTTCAATTGTTCCACTATGCCGCTCCACGATCTTTTTGACTAACGAAAGCCCTAGACCGGTACCATCGTACTTTTGTTTGGAATTCAAACGGGTGAATGTATTAAATATCTTGTTGTTGTACTCAGCGTCAAAACCAATTCCGTTATCAGAAACCGCGATCTTGACAAGATCTTTATCAGTGGCGATCAGGTCGATCTTAATGACGGGGCATACGTCTTGCTTCGAGAACTTCAGTGAGTTATTGATGAGATTGTAAAACAGTTGATAAACCAATACGGAAATTCCTTCGAGGGAAGGAAACGTATTGTATTTGATGATAGCTCCTTTTTGTTGTATCAGTACTTCGAGATCGTTCTGTATGTCAGCCAAAATAGTGTTCAGATTCACGACTTCCATTTTCTGATCGAGCGCATCAAAAGAAGCATATGTCAGTACGCCTTCTATCATCGTATTCATTCGACTGGCCGATTCGAGAACTTTCTCTACATAAATTTTCGATTCTTCATTGCCGACGGTGTCTAATTCTTTTTTAAGCCTCAATCCAAAGGTCTTTATCTTCCGCACAGGCTCTTTTAAATCGTGACTGGCAACATGTGCGAACTGCTGAAGATCATCATTTGACCGTTGAAGTTGTTTTGTGCGTTCCTCCACCTTCTCTTCAAGCTGCAACATCAGGTTTTTGAGCCGCTCTTCGCTCTGCTTAAGAGCCTCAGCCGTTTGCGTTCGTTCAATGAGATCAGCCGCTTGTCTGGCCAAAATGTCAAGTAAGTTCAGATGTTGCTCGGAAGGCTGATGCGGGTAACTCCAGTGTGTAGAAATCATGCCCAGCAACGTTCCGCTTCGCGAGTATAAAGGTGTACTTTGAGCTGCATAGATGCCAGCCCCAAGAAAAATCGGCAATGTCGGAGCATGCTGCATAAATGTGCATGTAGTAAAGTCGGGAATTATTACCCGCTCTTGTGCGCGCAATGCCGCCCCGCAAGAACTGCCGGTATGGCGGTAAACCCATTCCCAAAATTTTTCAGCCTCGGGACTGAACCCACTGGAGGCAAGCAGTCGAAGTTTCCCAATGGCTCCATCATCCGGATACAACATTTGCATACTGGCGTATTGCGAGCGCATTATTTTTACGGCAGCCTCAACAATCTTTTTGTAAAGACCTGTCGTTCCATCTTCCTGAATCAACTCGATACTTAGACGATGTAAAAGCCGGGCATCCGCCAAATCTGCTTCAAGCTGCGCTTTCGTGCGTTCAAGAATGTGGGCATGATTCTGTGAATAGTCGTCAACGGTCAGGTTTCGTAGTAATTCAGCCATAAGTATCCGAATTTATTTTAGAATAATAATTCTCAATAAAATTACACCGCGCCTAAAGATGCCAGGATCCTTTCAATCAAAACTAAGCTACCTTCACACTGGAAAATTTTCGTAGTTGATTTAGCAATACCTCCTGCGACATCGTGGCCACGAGTTTAAGGATGCTCCGCAACTCATCGAACTCTTCGGGTTTTGTAACAAATAACATGGCCCCAAGCTCATACGCCATATGAACATCTCTTCTCGATGCTGACGTGGAGTACATCACGGTAGGTATATCCTTATAAAGTGATTCATCTTTTAACTTTTTAAGACATTCCCATCCATCCATAATCGGCATATTGATATCCAGGAATATTATGTCCGGGTTTCCTTCTTGCGCCAGGAAATCAAAAAGCTCTTTTCCGTTTTCAACTTTCAGGCAACGCATTTTTGTTGGCGCTACTTGATGCAATGCTTCACAGAAGATACCGGCGTCATCAGCATCATCGTCCGCTATCAGAAATTTGCTTTTCAATATATCCATCGCATTACACCTTTACTCAAAAATAAAACTTTTGATTAAACTAGTAGCGTATGTGTTAAACAAAATAGAGCAAAATCTGATATTTGGGACTCAGGAAGGGGCTGGCATAAAATTTTATGTTGCCGAAAATCCTGGCTGGGTAAAGGTTAAGGCGTCTGTCAAAAGGTTTATCAGTTCCATCAAAAATTTTAACAACTCGTGGCGAGTTTCAAGATGAAGTAAAATAAAATGTTAGCGAGTCCGGGTCGATTCTACGTGCGCGAAGGTTGATCTGGTGTTAAGCTTGTGCTGCGAAAAATAGAAAAACGACTGTGTTAGAATAAATAATATCTTAAAAAAAAGAGGCTATCTCAACAGGAGAGATAGCCTCTTTAAAAAGAAAATTCATAGAAGATGAATCTGCCTTCCAGGATCAATTAAACACCGAAGCTGTTGCCGCTGTCTTTGTTCCATTTGATCCGTTTATGACAGTATTGCCCCATGATGATAAGCTTGTGCCTCCCCAATCGGTACTTAAATCAAGATATTGAACAGGGCTTCCATTGCCCTTCCAGGACCATGCCAGCCAGCCAATTCCATTTGCCTGGCACGTGCTGATCACCTGAGATTCGTTAATATCGCATACGCCGCCGCTTCCGTTATCTTCCTGAAAGCCATACTCGCCCACCATGATCGGAATTCCGGCGTTCTTAAGTGCAGGCAAATCTGCCGAAATACTTGAACCGCCGCTGGTGGACCATTCACAATAAAGGTGCAGGGAGAATAAGCAATTCTTTTTAGGATCACTGTTGAAGACAGTCGTGCCGTATGTTTTAATGGTACGAGCATGTTGAACGTCTTGCCCGCACCCGGGAGCGTCTATTACCAGCGTTGTATTTATTCCTGCGTTACGAATCGTTGAGATCGCGCTGATGTAAGCATCTCTCCAGGTTGTTGGTGAATTAGTAGCCATATTCCAATCTCCCCATTCATTCGCGATGTTGATTAAAATGTATTTAGCAATGGCAGGCTGAGTTAAAAAAGATTTTTTACTGGCCCACCACGTTGCCATACTTTGTACGCCACTTGCCGTTGTACCACATGTTACGTCGTGAAGTTCAACCATGGGTATCATCTTGTTAGCAATACAACTATTAACAGAGGCTTGCCAGCTGGCATCAGCCGTAGAGGTGGTAACAACAATCCGGAGACAATTAGCGCCCGTTCGAGTACGGATATTGGCAATGTTGGCATTCACATCACTCGCAAACCACGCGGTAGGTATAGCAAAGCCCTTCATAATGAAATTATTGCCATTCGCGTCCTTAAGCTGTGTTCCTGAAATGGTAAACCCACCCCCAGTTGTGCCGCTTCCACTCATCGTTACTGTAAATGTTGCTGTACTTGGACAGTTGCTCGCGTTTGTATACGTGGCTACGTAATTGCCAGCATTTACGGTCTGAACATTCGAGATTGTAATTTGACGTACAGCAGAGGTAAAACCATTTGGTCCGGTCCATTTCCACGAGCCACCAGTTGAAGGTTGTGGTCCGAAACTGACGGTACCACCTGCTGCCAGCGCAGCCGTTGCAACGTTCTGCCAGGTTCCCCCATTGATTTGTGTAAAGGGATTAATGGCTGTTCCTGTGCAGCTGGCAGTTACGCCTCCACTACATTGTTGTTTTTGTGCAGCAGATCCGTTAACAACACAGCTTGCATTATTTTCCCATCCCCATCCGTCTCCGTCGGGATCTGAACCGGCGACGCAACACACCGGGAAGGTGCCACAGGTACCACATGCTTTTAGTACTACACGTTGCGAAACTCCATCTTCCTTTTCCATACAACTGGACACGATGAAGAAGCACGTAATGATTACGCTATAGACGATATACGCCTGTCTTGAAAATATTGTTTTGCTCATAATAATTTGGTTTGAAATGTCAGCTATGAAATAAATTTAAAGACAAACCCAGGAGCAAATCTTCACATTTTGGTACCGGTTTGTTAACAATGACAATCGGTTGCGGTATCGTTTGATATTGGTCTATTAACCATTGCTTTTTAGGGTGTTTTAAGTGGTTCCTTTTGTACCTTGAACAATAATCTTGCGCTATTCAGGTACAACTGCATCCGTTACTACTTCCTTCGCGGGTTGTCATTCTGAATGGCGGATGCGCGGCCTTTTTGCGCGAATGCCCGAAGGACTCCCTCGGAGAGAAAAATCCCCTCAATCGAAGCAGCAATGCATGTGCCGTTTGCGTCTTACCCACATCGCGGCTACGCGACTTTTGTTTTCAGAAATATTATCTTTATTCTTCATCGAAAATCTCTTGTATGAAAATCACGGAACTGCTCGCTGAAAATCTGCTAAACGTATTGGAAGGCGGAAACTGGACTGAAGTATCTATACTGGACGTGTTATCAGACGTCTCTTACCTCGAAGCCAACACAACAACTCCGGCATCACAAAATACCATCGCAAGTCTTGTTCATCACCTGATGTACTGGAACGGCGTAATTGTTCAGCGTATACAAAATCGTAACCCTGAAATACCAGCGGTTAATGGCTACGATGTTGAACCGCCGACATCAGAGAAAGACTGGCAGTTGCTCGTGGAGCAGGTAAAACATTCTTTCGCTGAACTCGCTGACGCGATAAAACAATTTCAACCGGAGCGCCTGAACGAGCCAACGAATTTCGGTCAATCCACTTTCAGCAAAAATCTTTTCGGCATTGTTGAGCACGCCTACTACCACCTTGGACAGATTGTGATCCTTAAAAAGTTTGTGAAACGTTCATAGACGAATTAGTCCTGCTTCGTTTTTAGCGCAGCACAATGCCAGCCGCAATTCTGAATGGTGGACGCGCGTGGGCTTTTGCGCGAATGAAGAATCTCGCTATCGGAACAGCAAGAATGTGGGCGCTTAAAACTATTAACCCTACGGATCGGACCTTGAACGATAACCTTGCGCTCGTTCGGGGAATAACCTTGTGTTAGTTACGTCTATAATATCAACCGAAAAAGCAATGATGTTCATCTGCTTTTACGATGCTTAAGAAATTCTGAATATTTTTTGCCGTCGGACTTGGCTCGTAGAGGTACCATTTTAGGTTCGAACGAAGCCAATATATTTTCCAGCGATCTGAAGCTTTTATATATGTTGCTTTTGCAAAAGCATGTTCACGTATTACTTCGGGATTATCCCACTGCGGTCTTATTTCATGAAGAGTGATACTTTGGCCATCTATCCTATAGCCATAATCTAATTTTTTTCTGATTGCTTCGTCTTTCGGGCGTATCATCGCTACAAAATTTTCGAGGCTTTCAATAATATCGACGGTATGTAGGGGAGAAAGAGACATCGTGAACTTATATTACAAATATAATTAGCTGTCAGGAAACAGAAAATAAGATTTTGAACGATAACCTTGCGCCAGTTCGGGTTTGGGATAACCTTGCACCGTGTCGGGAGAAAAACTTCTTTTGAAATTGATCTCCTGACAGTAGATTTACTGAACATCAGTGGAAATAGAATAAATGATGTGATGAAATGTTAATAACAATTAAAATGATAAAGAGATGCCTTACCGTTGTAATTTTGATGTTTTCCGTAGCAAGCTGGGCGCAAATCAACGAAACAACGTATTACAAAGATCAATATCATCGAAATGAAACAACTGCCGAAAAGGCCAGGTTTTCTAAAACGGTGATGCAAAATGCTGATGGATCGATTACAACAGAATCGAAAGATCTAAAAAAGGGACAGATTGTATGGAGTCACACCTACAAAGGTGAAGAACCGGTCGGTACCTGGATTATGGACGGCAAAGTCGATAAAGATTGGGATTTTGATCTTGTTTATGCTCAGGAAGATTGTTCCAATAATGTTGTAAAAACCAAGAGCTACTTTGAAAATAATGACAGTCTCTACTATGCAGCACCTGTTATTGAAGGTAGCGAGTCGTTCATCAAATATGTTCAGCGTAATTTGAGGTACCCTTCATACGCAAGAAGGCATGGGGTGGATGGTAAAGTCTATGTAGCGTTTACCATCACAAAAGAAGGAACGATTGAGAACATTGTTGTAACGAAGGGAGTTCATGTATCGCTGGATAAGGAAACGGTAAGACTGTTTAGGAACCTTAAGCTTTTGAGTCCGCCGAAGCTAAATGGACAACCCGTAGCAATATGTATAGCAATACCTTTGCGATTTAAGTTAGATGTATGATCGGTCCAATCTTCTCATCGTTTCAACTGACGTCTGCATATGAAATTTCACCCCATCAGCGTCACTGGCTTTCGAGGACGCTGATGCTTCATAAGCAGTCACCCTATTAACGATTAACCTTTAACGATTAACGAATTGACGTCTGCATATGAAATATATATTTGTATTCTTCGTAATAATGCCCATCCTGGTCTCAGCCCAAAGCGCCAGCGTAAAATTTAAAGCGGATGCGCTGAAAGATGAAAACATAAGTCCGGGTGACGTAAAAGCAGAGATCACGCGGCTCGACATCGGCGGCCTGCTAACGCGAACGCAAAACACATCGGTGATGGGATTCATCGGCACCAACTATCAGCGTATCCGCGTCAAACTTATTTCGGTGATCCGTAATAACGCCACGCCCGAGCAATATTTTATTTATGGAAAAACCATGGTGAAAGATAATGTTTGCGAATTTCAAGGCATACTTAAAATCACGGCCGCCTACTATTTCAAGGTAGGAGAAGCAGATGGAAAACAAGGTTTTATGCTGGGCGACTATACATTCTATGAAGATCCCGCTCAGAAACACGCCGGTCAATTTAAAGGAAGCTGCAGGCTCGCGTTCTACTTCGACAAACAAGGGAAGATCCAGTACGATAACATCATGGGTAGCGCCGACGGATTTAGCAACAACGAATTTGTCGGCACCTGGACGGGCTACGGCGCCACAACTTCCAAGCCTTGCCATTGGGGCGATAGTCATATACCGGTCTCGGGAGATCTGGATACCGGCTCGGGTGAGTTCTCCCCGAATGAAAAGTATATAGCAAACGGCTGGCAAAATTATAAAGACGCTTATTTCGGCGCACCCGGCGCGATAGCCGATGATGCAAAAAGAAAGAAAGCGCAGAATGGTGGAAGTAGTTATTTTAAAAATAACTCCTAAACAAATTTCATCTGCGCAGCCATCATAATAAGTGCAGCCGTGTTTTTCGCTTTGAATTTTTCCAGCAAATGCTTGCGATGCGTATCGATCGTTGTGGCACTTACAAAAAGTTTTTCCGCTATTTCCGTATTGGTCATTCCCTGCGCTATCAGTTGCAACACTTCTATTTCGCGGCTGGTGAGCGTGGGCGCTTCTTCTATATTAGGCTTCTTCAGCATGTCAAATGCCTCGGGACTTAGAAAATCCTTGCCTTGGATTACAGTACGGATAGCCGCCAGTATTTCTTGTTTGGTCGCGTTTTTTAAAAGATATCCCACCGCACCATTGTTAAGCATTTTAGCGATATAACTGTGCTGATTAAATGTACTTAACCCGATGATGCGGACAGCGGGATAATTTTCATACACTTCTTTACATAAATCAATGCCGCTTTTATCAGGAAGGTTGATATCCATCAATAGCACATCGGGAAGCTGGTGCCGTAAAAAAGAAAGACAGGTATCGGCATTGTAAGCGTGTCCCAGCCATTCAATTTCAGGCTCGTTTTGCAGCATGGCTTTGATACCTTCTATCACCATAAAATGATCGTCAACGATGAAGAGTTTCGTTTTCATGCTATAGGAAATTCGATGAATATGGATGTGCTTTTGTGCGGTGTTGATCGCATATTGATAATACCTTTGTGATAGTCGACACGGAAGCGAATATTCTTCCACCCGATACCCTGTGGTGCCGTCCGCGTATCAGGCTGCAGTCCTTTCCCGTCATCTTCCACCGTAATTGTCAATTGTGTTTCTGATGCGCTTACCTGCACAATGGCTTTTGTAGCCTCGGCATGTTTTACAATGTTATTCAGCAACTCTTGCACGATGCGGTAGGTCGTTACGGAAAGCGTGCGGTCGATGGATTTATCTTTCAATCCGAAGGATTGATAAACCACTTTCAACATGCCATTGCGCCCCATCTCTTTGCAAAAATCACTCAATGCTTCATCCAGTCCGAATTTCAAAAGCGACTCGGGCATAAGGTTGTGGGCGACACGTCTCATCTCGCTGATGGAGCTATCGAGCATGTGAATGCTATGCTCGAAAGCCTGCACATCGCCGGGCGCCATAATCATATTTTCCTTCATATTATTCAGTGAATATTTAATACCGGAAAGCATTCCTCCCAGACCATCGTGCAGGTCTTTGGCAAGCCGGCTTCGTTCCTGTTCTTCGCCTTTAAGAATGGCTTCGGTAGCGGCTAATTGTTTTTCTGTTTCAAGTTCAATAATGCGTTGTTGCTGCAGCTTCTGGCGTTGCCGGTAGTTTCGGTAGATGAGCAATGAGATCACGAGCAATGAAGCGGTGCTTCCGATGAGGATGTAGTTCAGTGTATTTTTTTGTCTGAGCTGCAGTTCATGAATTTCCTTCTCCTCCTGCAAAGATTGTATTTCGCGATTCTTGCCCGTTACCTGATAACGAACCTCCATGAGGGCGATTTTCTTTTTGATTTCATCCGAAGATATGCTGTCGGAAAGACGCATTTTTATTTCGAGAAATTTATAGGCATTGGTATAATCATTATGAAGAAGATACCATTTTACCCGGTTACTGTAAGCATTTAAGCGGCCGGATGGCATTTGATAACGGACGGATTTGTTTAACAGTGTATCGTTCAGGCTTTTCGCGTCGTTCATTTCACCGGCATCCATCAGCGATTTTATGAGCGGGTCCAATAGCGCCACTTGCTGGTATTTGTCATCGTTATCAAGGCTTTTTTCATAGGCCGCTCTAAAATCAGCTATAGCTTGTGTATACTGTTTTTTATATTGACGGATCCTTCCCCTGATTTGGTAAAACAACATCTGTGCGATGACATCGTGTGTCTCCGCTACCAGAGGTTCGGCCTTTTTCAAAATACTTTCGGCATCGGTATATTTTTTTTGATTGATGAGCCGTTCTGCATAGTCCAACTGTCGCCTGGCAATGAGCGCTTTGTCGCCACTCTTTTCAGCTGCTGCTATTGCTTTTCGATCGTATTCAAATACTTTTTCGAGTTGTGACAATTCTACGTAAATGGCCGAAAGCCCATTGTAAACGGACGCCAGAGGTCCGAACCTATTATATTTTTCCAATGTGTCTGCCGCTTTTAAATACTGATCGATTGCCGTTTGATAATCTCCCAGTTTATAATTGTCGCCACCAAGGTTGTTATACAGGTAAGCGATGTTGACTTGTGCGTATCGGCTTGTATCTTTTTCTAAATATTGAATAGCCGTGTCGGCATATACCGTAGAGGCTGCAAAATCACCTCGGTCTGAATAATAGAGCTGAAGATAAATGTATCCTATTTGTACACCTCTGGTATTATGTATCTCCTTACTGAGGTCAACGACCTCCTGCATAATTGGCAACGCCTGAGAGGTGTTGGTGTTGATAGCGCTTAACACATAATCCACCAATATATTCAGCCGCGTGGTATCGTGCTGCGGATGTTTGTCGATCTCACGGCGGATACTATCCAATGCCTTTGTTTGAGCGTTGGCGTTAACAAGGCTTACCAACAATACGATTGACGTGATCGGCAGATATTTTTTCATTACCGGAAAATTATGGCTTTGCCGTCACAAAAGAAAAACAGTAGCGTCGTTCCTGCCATCCTGTTTTTCCATGATTTTTTCCGATAGGAATAAATATCCTGTTTTTTAAGGATTGAAATAACCTCTGCGCCAAAGCACTTTTGCATCATCAACCTTTAAAACAGATAGTATGAAAAGAGCAATCTATTATGTCTCGTATTTGGCGGCGATCGTTTTATTAAATTCATTAAGCGCCTGTAATTCCGATAAAGAACAACCGTCGTCTTCGCCCACGGTCACCACGGCGCAACCGGTAAAAGTCAATGATAGCACGTATACCTGCGGAGGCACTGTTACCGCTCAGGGCACATCTGCCGTGACTGCCCGCGGCGTGGTGATCAGCCTTGAATCCAATCCCTCGGTAGATGATACCGACAATGATGTGACGTTCCCGAACGGAAGCGGTACGGGCATGTTCGCCACAAATCTTGCGCCTTTTTACACTGGCTATACCTATCACATCCGTGCCTATGCCACCAATGACAAGGGCGTAGGATATGGTGATGATGTTACAGTAGTACCACAAGGCGGAAAGACCGACCCGGGTGATAATCCAGTACCGACTACCGGCTGCAATGTGATCGAGGTGAATGCCGATATAAAAACCGTAACCACCTGGACCGCAGGCAATGTATACGTGGTAAAGACGTGGATCGACGTGGAGGCACCGCTCACCATACAGCCGGGTGTAACCGTGAAATTTGTGAATGGCGATTGTGGTATGGAGGTATATGCCAAAGTGACGGCAGACGCAACAAAAGATAACCCCATCGTTTTCACTTCTTACAAAGACGACAATTATTGTGGCGACACCAATAAGGATGGGAACGCCACTACGTCCAGTAGAAGCGATTGGGGACGTCTCACGATGCGCGGAGATCAGCACGGTTCAATATTCAGGTATTGCAAATTTCTGTACGGCGGCGGAAGCGGTGGAGGGAATGTTATTGTCGCGAATACTGGAACAGGGAATATACATGACTTCACCTTCGATCATTGCACGTTTGCTCACACCTTTGGCGATAACCATGATTACAAGGCAGCCTTTGCCGGCTCCGACATGAAGGATCCCTCTGTGAGCGTTCTTACCAACAATGTTTTTTATGATAATGCCGTGCCAATCTACATCGTTAGTTCGTATGCGTTAGATGCGAGCAACAGCTATCATAATCCTGACAGCCCAGGTGAAATTAATAAATACAACGGGATTTATGTATGGTCTTACGGCTTAGCCGGTAAAACCGTTGCTTACAATGAATCAGAAGTGCCCTATGTTTTATCTCAGGGATTAGGTGCAGGTGGTTCGGGCCAGCTTTTCAGTGTGGGTGCCAATGTTATCATCAAAATTCCTTCCGGCGCTGGCAACGAAATTTCAGGTTCGCCTTCCAATTTTGCTATAGACCCTACAGCTGTATTTACATCGTTGCGAGACGACGCGCACGGTGGCGATACCAACGGCGATGGCAACACTTCGTCACCTGCCGCAGGAGATTGGAAAGGTGTCAACCTGGGCGGCGGCACATACTATCACACCAATGTGTTTTACAACAGTTACTAAATAGTGACTCAAGACTCACGACTATTTCCGACTAATCATGAAAAAACAAACTCTATTCATTATAGCGTTATTGTTCATTACAACAACGGTCTTCTCCCAACGGTTTTCGTTTGGTGTAAGAAGCGGATTGAATGTAGCCAATATATCCATGAGCCTTCCCTCCAATCTCTGGCCAGCCGGTAATCAAAAAAAATCAAGAACAAGTTTCAATGTAGGTGTATATGGCCTGTATTTTTTAAATGAAAAAATGGCGTTGCAGGCTGAGTTATTTTATTCGGGCGAAGGCGTTAATTTCACTGATCCAGGCACCGAACTACCTGCCCACATCAAACTTGGTTACTTGAGTCTGCCTGTATTTTTTAAATATACCATCATGAAAAATTTTTACGCCATGGCAGGTCCGCAGGTTTCTTATTTGCTGGCGGCAAATAGTATCTATAAAAATGGTAATTCCTATGATGTATCGGGTCAGCACAACAAAATAAATGCCGGCCTCGTGCCCGCGATTGGCTACGACTGGAAAAATCTTAGCATCAGTCTGAGATACTGCATCGGTCTGTCCAGATTACCAAAGGCTCTTCCGTATTGGAGCTTCACGCCATATGCCGACGGCAACGCTAAAAGCAATGTATTCTCCGTTGTAGTCAGCTACAAAGTATTTTAATGTGAGAGGTCAATCCCGTATCTGTTCAACCCAAAAAACTACGATCATGAAAAAACAAAACTTCGTTCTCATAGCATTGTTATTCATCACGACAATGACATTTTCACAGCGCCTCACCGTTGGTGTGAGAGGCGGGTTAAATGTTTCCACTGTTTTCGGCGACCCCTGGACTGGCGTTACGGATCAATCCAAAAAACCAAGGATCAGTTTCAATTTAGGTGTTAGCGTGTTGCATCGATTGAATGATAAAACGGGAATACAGGCGGAGCTATTTTATTCAGGCGAAGGCTTTACATTTTCCGGAAATGGAGACAGCTATTTTAAATATTCCTATACGCTAAATTATTTGAGTTTACCCGTGTTCTTCAAATACAATTTTACCAATCATTTTTATATCATGGGTGGTCCGCAGTTTTCTTATTTACTCAGTGCAAAAGAAAAGGATGAGCGATATGGAGGAACAGTAGATATAGCTGACGACATCAATAAACTTGGTGTTGGTATTGTGCCTGTGGTGGGCTATGATCTGAATAAATTCAGTTTTGACATACGATACTATGCCGGTTTGACCCGGATTAACAAAGAAAGTTACAGCGCAGAGACGTTAAGAAGCGGTGTGTTTTCGGTTGTGGTCAGCTATAAAGTATTTAATGTGATAGAGTAGAAGATACGTCGCTCTATGACAGAATACTTTGCTTACTCGTTCTTTCCGGTCCACGGTCTTGATCCATTACACACATTAGCTAACGCCCCCCTGAGCGTCAATGACTTGCCAGGACTCTGATGCCTGAATGGGAGTCTGGTCGGAATGATACATAAGATCATTAGCGTTTAATTATAAAATATTAATTTAGCCAGCGTGATGTATTAATCATGGCATATAAGAAGTAGATGAGGTACCGGGTATATGTAATTGAGCTTTCAAAAAAAGTGTTCACAGAAAACACAAAATTCCGTGCTGCCAATCCACAATTTAACGGTGCACTTCAGTGTCTTTATGTAGGAATGACGAGTAAGACTCCGGCAGAACGGTTCATGCAACATAGAACTGGCTATGTTAACAAGAAAGGGCACAAGCTATCTGCCAATATTGTTCAGAAATACGGAGCCTATTTACGTCCGAGTTTATACGAGCATATCAATCTAAAAAGTATGACCAGGGAACAGGCTCTGGCAATGGAAGAAAAACTCGTCTGGGACCTTCGAAGAGAAGCTATGCAGTTTGGTTCAATTGAGTTGTGCATGAACAACCCTGCGTTAAATCGGGTCATCCTATTAACTTTTAACGATTAACTATTGACTTCTCCAACTATGAAAACGCACTTAACTACTCCGGAAGGTTTAGAAAAGTTAAAAGCTGAGCTGGATCATTTGTGGCGTGTTGAACGGCCGGATACAACTCAAAAAGTAGCTTGGGCTGCAAGCCTTGGAGATCGTTCTGAGAATGCAGATTATCATTACAATAAAAAACGCTTGCGCGAAATTGATCGACGCGTACTCTATTTACGCAAATGCATAGATGATTTGAAAGTCGTGAATTATTCATCCTTCCAAGAAGGCAAAGTAATGTTTGGTGCGTGGGTTGAGGTTAAAAATGAAAGAGGTGAACAAAAACGCTTCCGCATAGTTGGGTATGATGAGATTTTTGATACCAAAGATTACATCTCCATAGACTCACCGATGGCATGCGCATTGATGAAAAAGGAGGTGGGGGATAAAGCCATAGTGAAAACGGGTGCGGGCGAGTTTGTGTGGGTTATTACCAAAATTGAGTACCAAAAATAAAGCAATCCCTGTTTCGTCAGGATTTTTTTGACAGGAAGTCATTAGACTTTCATGAAGGACGTTAACAATCCTCTCGACTCGCGCAAGTATCCGGGAATAGCCAGAGGGATGCCAGTGCTCGTTCGTGTTTGATTATAAAATACTATTTTCGTCAGCGTGATATAGTAATCATGGTAATACTGGAAGTAAATGAGGTACCGGGTATACGTAATTGAGCTTTCAAAAAAAGTGTTCACAGAGAACACAAAATTCCGTGTTGCCAATCCACAATTTAATGGTGTACTCCAGTGTCTTTATGTAGGCATGACGAGTAAGACTCCGGCCGAACGATTCACGCAACATAAAACTGGCTACGTTAACAAAAAAGGTCACAGCTATCCGCCAATATAGTTCAGAAGTACGGCGCCTATTTACGTCCGAGTTTATACGAATATATCAACTTAAAAAGTATGACCAGGCTCTGGCAATGGAAGAAAAACTTGCCTGGGATCTTCGCAGGGAAGGCTATGCAGTTTGGTTCAATTGAGTGTGAACAGGCTTGCACCGAGATCAAAGACAACCTTGCGCTAAATCGGCTCACCCTATTAACTGTTCCAGCACGCTAGCTTAAGCTATGCACTTTAGTGCAAGGCTTTAGCTTCTAAAAACCTTACCTTTGAGGATGGACCATTTACGCAAAGGGACG
>JGI24890J29729_1000552_pt1 | contig 22739 bp, 33 predicted proteins | sample FreactcultureFD7_FD_29729 | JGI IMG/M metagenome (IMG submission 29729)
TTTGATCGCCACCATTTCCAAGGGAAACGGCATAGTCGACGATGATGAATGGCGAAGTGTTGGTTGTTGCGGTAGCATTGACATAAGCCGTTGAACGGCCAGTCGAGTTGTTACCACCCGTCGAGTTGCCCGACGTTGCGCCAGTCGTGGAGTAAGCGAACGTGACAAGCTGGCCTTGTACACCAGAAGTCTGTGTCGTAGCCGTACCCGTGACAGGGAAGCCCGAACCAGAAGACTGGACAACAAAGCGAGCGTTTGGATCGTCGATAACATAAGCTTCGACGTCGCCCGTCGCGCCCGAACCAGGCCATGATGCGGACCAAACAACGCGGTTAAGGGATGAGCTGAGATATTTGCAACCAACAAAAATACCTGCAAGCTGAACCGAGCCGCCAGCAGTTGCTTGCGTGATGTACCCGTTAGCTGTCGAGGTTACTGGTTGTACTGGGTCGCCAGTGAAAATTGGCGTTGTATTACCGGAAGCAATACGGCGGACGGATTGAGCGAACGTCGGAGCGCCACCTGCACCACCCTGATATTGTAGAAAGCCGCTGGGCGCGAATGTGTTCGCCATGACGGGTTCTCCTCTCAGAGAGTTCCATCATCGCACACCGGGGCGACTAAGAAACGGGAAATAGTTTAATCTCCACGCCGGGGGAGATCGGACAAACATAGAAGAAAATTCAGAAATGTAAAGAGGGGGCTTTCGCCCCCTCAATCCTCTTATTAATTTGGTGGAAGCATAGGCTCGTAACCCTTTGAAATTTTTGGAGCAACTCGCGAATCTTCGCGCCCCAACATTCCTTTGGCCGAATCAACCGCCTGTTTGCGCGATTCAACCGCATTACGGGCATTCATGCTATCTTGGCGACGCATTTCATCCGTAATAACGGCAGGTCGCTCCATCAAAATCATACCTTTGCGTTCAATCGTGTTACTGGTTCCTTCTGGAACCAACCCACGATGCCGAGACGCTGGAACAGGCTCCCATCCCATTTGAATAAGGGATAATTGATAGGTAGGATCTTCTTGGCCCATGATGAATTTGCGTTTCCATTCGTAAGACCAGCCTTCAGGGATTGAAGACGGATCAACGTAAAACTCATCAACGCCATTTGACGTCATACCGCCGGCATTTTTAATTTCGGCTGCACGACGAGCTGCACGAGCAAGCGGGCTTTCTTCACGCATATCAACCCGCATAGATGGACGCGATGAGGCTTCTACCGCAGCTTCTTCAACGGGAGAAACCGTTGGTGCTGCGGCTGGTTTTGGTTTTTCAGCACCAAAAAGAGCGCTTTTACGGCCACGACGGCTAACAGGTGCATTATTCGTTTCCATATTTCATTCTCCTCAGAGTTTTCCTTCGCGCTGAAGCGCGACTTTGTGGCGGGCATATTCTTGGTCGGTCATCTGCATCATTGACGCCATTTCTCGCTCTGCTGATGTTAAACGAACGACATTTGGACGTGTTGTTCCCGTGCCTGTACCACTACGCGTTACAGGAGCAGCAGGAGGAGCAGACCGCCGTGCAATTGGCTTGGCAGCTTCTGACATTGGGTTATCATATTCCTCTGTTGGAGCGCGGTTAATGCCCAAACGGTTTTCAATAAACCGGAAATATTCCGGCGTATCGGCAACAATACCGTCGTCAAGAGCATCGGCATGAGCCCGCATGGCCCGATCAAGCTTCTTTGGGTTATTAAGCTGATTTTTGTTTTGGCGAAGCCATTGAGCAGACTCCGGCGTTACTTGTGAAGCTAATTGATCAACCAAATCAACGTGTTGAGGCGCAACAGGAGCAATTTTAGGAGCTTCTTCTTTTGCTTTTCTGCCGTTTTCAAGCGTTGAAAGCTTAGATTGGTTAACAATCATCTGCTCTTGTAGTTCAGCGGCCTGATCATAGTCACCAGTTGCCAAAGCATCACGATAATTGGCTTTTAATAGCTCATTATTGTGCTTTACTTGATCAATTGCATTCTTGATCATGTGCAATTCGGTTGAATCAACCTTGCTTTGGGCCTGATTAGCTTGCTCTTGCGCTTCTCTGGCTTGTTTTTGGGCTTCAATACGCGCTTGACGCTCTTGTTCAAGCTTTGCTTGCAGCTCACTAATGCCTTCTTCGGGGGACAAATCAACTTTAGTCGTAGGTCGAGGCGCTTCTTCGGCCTTTTCTACAATAACGTCGTCTTGTTTTTCATCTTCAATCGGATCAAGAATAATCTCAATCTGATCTTCGTCTTTTACATCGGATTCTGACATTTTGTTTCCTTAGAAAATTGAATCAGGATGAGGAATTGTGCTGCGAATAAAGGTGTCATCAATCAAACGACACAATACTTCATCGCCCGTCTCACGATTGTTGTAGGTCAAGCTCCATCCATCGGACGGGCGGGATACAACCCAATCGCCAACTTCGACTTTCATGTCCTTAAACCATTGATTTGATTCATCAACGAACGCAGACGGTCCTTTTTTAAGTACAAGACCGACTTTGCCCTGCCATTTGTCTTCATCGCGAGTCTTGTTGGTAATGATAATACCGCCAGCCGTCATTTCAGGCCGAATATAGATCGCAATCAAAACTTGATTATGGAAAACATTAAAGTTGGATATGTCTCCAACCGCTTTTAATATTTCCTGCCTAGCATCAACTTCATGCTTCATTACATAAGCCATAAAAAACCCCTTTAGCGTGTCTGTTCAACGATAGTGCGAGCTTCTTCACACCGCTCAAGAGCGGCATAAAGACCCTGCATAGCGCCAACGTAATACCGATATTGAGCAAAATCAGAGACACCATTGTTGGTTATAATCTCTTGTATCCGTTCAATTTCCGCCTTTAAAAGTTTTCTAAGCTCTCGCTCAAATAGATCGTTAGTTGTTAACATTGTATCCTCTTATCCCCCTTTCCCTCTTGGAAGACGGTCGGCAAAAGAGGGGATTGCCGACCGTCCTGTTATGAAGGCGCCGTAGCGCCTACACGAACTTCTTATCTTGGTGGCTTCAAACCATACGCCTTAACTTTTTCAAGACGCCCAAGACCGCCACCGGCGGCGTGATCAATAACGTGTTCCGTCATAGCGCGACCACCATGCTTGCGAGCCATTGCCATGCCGCCTTGTGGTGGCATCTGCGGAGGCATACCTGCTGGCACACCCATTGGCATACCCTGTGGAGGCATACCTTGTGGCGGAGGAACCGGGACAGGACGTGCGCCACCAGCAGGAGCGCCCATCATAGGAGCTGGTCCTTGGCCAGCTCCTTGAGGATGTTGAGCGATCACAATGTTGACGTTTGTTTTGCCCTTGGTGCGACCGCCTTTATTGCGTTCAATGCGACCGCCGCGCTTTTCACCCAAATCCCTCAAGGTCATTTCAGGCATAGAATCACCGCTATGGTATACTGGCTGCGCATTTTGATCAGGAACCTGACGGCTAAATACCATGCCTGGCTGACCAGCCTCACCTTGGAACAAACCGTAATCAGTACGCGATGGAGGCAAACCGCGACCCATCATTTGAGGTTGGCGAGAAGCATCCAAACCACCCAATGAAGGGAAATAATTGCCGTAATACCCGTCGGGATTAAATTTACCATTTGGATCTGTAGCTCTTACAAAAGCTTCTCTATTAGCCTCATTAGAACCTTTTCCTTCGGCCAATTGACGACTTTGACCATAACGAGCAGCTTCTGACGTATTAAAATTATTCGTTTGTGGACCAGCTCTGTTTAAGGAAGTTTCAGCAGCTTTGCTTCGAGCATCCGCATACGTTTGAGCGTTATCGTCCCTCATCGCACGCTGATCATTTTGCTGTGCTTGAGCTGCAATTTGCGCGGCTTCAGCGCGTTGTTGCGGATCTTGCATTGAGTTGGAACCTATACCGCCAAGGCCCGTTGTCGATGGCTTAGGAGCAGCTATATGCTTTGGCACAACCGCACGGCTTGGACCCTGTGCAGCCATAGCTGATTGACGATCTTGTGGAGACATAGCCGAAATTTGATCAGGCGTTGCCTTATCCAGATTATGCCAACCCGTAAACAAATCGTAATATGCACCGCTAAAATCAGGAGAACCTGCTCCACCGCCGCCCCCTTTATGCAAACGACCGCCATCTTTTCTGGCAGTGCGACCGCCTGTAGGACGAACACCCGTCACTTCCATAATGTTGCGACCGCCATCTTTGCGGCCCATACGACCGCCGGAGCATTTGGCACAACCGCACGATTCATGATGAACTTCGCCGCCATGTTTCAAGCCTTTCATGCTTTGCTGACGGTCATGCTTCTTGTCTTTGGCCGACTTTTCCCAAGCCCCCATTGACATCCCATATTTTTTTGCAAGCTTTTTGTCTTGTTCAAAATCCTTTTTGGAATGCTCCCATTCCGTTTTGCTGATTTTGCCGCCAGCTTTGCGAGGCATAGCCGCTGCCGCGTTCTTGGACATTGAATCAGCAACTGGGTTCATGCCGATAGGACCGCCGCCAAGCTTGTGCTTTGCAGCCCCGCCGCTCTTCATACCGCCAATATGCTTTGTACCAACGCGCTTTTCATTGGCCATTTTCTGATCGCGATTAAGCAAATCATCAACCGACATTGCACGACCGCCGCTCTTGCGAGGCTTGCGACCTGCATGGTAAATGGCGTTTTTACCGTGATACTTGCCAATAACTTTGCCGCCCTTTTTAAATTGGCGCGGCGAAAGAGGACGCATACCCGTCTGTACGGTAGCGTCTTCAGCGTCAGGAGGCGTATAGCCAGACGCATCAATCGGCGTTCCACGGGGATCTGGCCCTACAAGCCTTTGGGCTTTACTTTTTAACGCTGCGCGGGCAGCTTTTGCAGTTGACGACATTATACTCTCCTCGAGGGGTTATTACGGGCGTCCCCGTGTGTGCTGCTGGGCAAGTGTTACGGCTTCGTGCAGCGGCGAGCCGGATCTCGGAACAATAGAAAGAGCGCGATCAATCATTTGATTGCCATCGCTTAAAGTGTTTGGTACTCTGCTTGCGGAGGTATTACCCATGCTTGCACCGCGCAAACCAGAATTTTTTGATGTTGAAGGCATTCCGGTAACGCTTGGTGCGTTGCCTAAATTGCCATATTGCGCCGCTTGGGATGTAGACCCGCCACGCGCTTTCAATCCTGAATCCGCACGGCGCAACGGCGCCCCCATATCAGAAGGCAAATTTAAAGCATTGGTATTATCGGAACGCGCCAAAGCCCGTTCATAAGCAGCATCATATATTGATTTCATTTTCTGATTAAGATTGTCAATTTGCGCCTGTTCAACAGGCGTTGGAGAATCGCCACGATTTATAATTGAAGCTTCTATTGATCTGCGTTGTTCATACAAACCGTGAGCTTGCTTTTTTGCCTCCAACATTTCAGGCACATTGACTTGAATTTCAGCGTTATGACCGCCCATATTGACGTTCATTTTGGCATCGCGATAACCATCCATAGGGCTCGCTTCAGGATCAAATAAATTGCGATACCCAGTATCTAAAACAGTATGCTGATTGCGAAGCTCATTAACAACAGCTTGAGCCTGTTGAGGCGAATCAACCATGATTGTGCCTCGAACAATATCTTTTAACCCCGATGGATTGCCGGCATAATCAGAAGCAGTTTTTTCAACCGCCCGTTGAATTCCTTTCAACGAAGGAGCAATGTATTGACCACCAAATTTATCGGCAATTGTTTGATTTAATTTGTCAAAAGATGGCTTAACCGCATTGGCTTGATTGTACATATCGGCCATTTTTAAAGCATTTTCGCCAGATATAGCATTCAATCCTAACGTCTTTTGCGCGGACCCAATTTCTGCCAATTTGGGGATTGTGTTTGGATTAAATGGACGAACAGATTTGGCAACATTTACCAATTCGCCTTCCGCAGCCCCAGATGCACCGCCACCAAAAGGAAGTAAACTTAATGCTGCACCGAGATAATCCCCCTGACGAGCGCTCTCTTGAGCATTCATTGGATTAACAGGCAGCAAATCCGATAAACTAAAAGACGATTTACCTGCGCCTTCAGATCCCAACAACCCACGAACAAATTGCCTTTGTGGTCCCGTAGGTTGCTCACCAAGCATCCCCGAAACCATTGTATCACGCAATGTTGGCTCTGTCGGAGATATGGTCGCGCCAGGCAATTTAGACACGGCAGCATCAATGTCCGCTTGAGACATATTAATTGGCGTTTGATCGTCATCAACAGCACCGTCGGTAGCATAACCCTTGCGGGCAAAATGCTTGGCAACCATTAGAAAATGATGACGATTGTAGCTCATTAGCCAGCCCTTACATCATTAGGATCAAGAGGTGCTTCATTGCCTTCCAACCGGTTCAGCATATCCGGCTGGATTAAAGAATTAACCAACGGCATTATCTGCGGATTCTTGGCCAGTTCTTCGGCAAGCTTGATTGCCGCCAACCGTTCACGGCTTTCACGATCCCGCTTACGGTTTTCGGCATCAAGAATCGCATCTTGATTCTTCTGCTCAATCTCTTGTTTGCGAACCATAATGTCCGCAACCTTGAGCTGATCCGCTTGAGAATTTCCGCCAATACCGCCTTGCGCGCCCTGCTGGACCTGCGCAACTTTGGCTTGCGCCGTAATCATTTTGGCTTGAGCCGCCATTTGATCCGTCTGAATCTTGGCCTGAATAGCCATAAGTTCAGGAGGCGGAGACTGCTGCGCTTGAGGCGGAGCCAAAAATTGCTGTGGATTAGTCCAGCCAATGGCCTGAAGAGCCGCCGTATCAATCGCAATCGGATCATACATCGACGGATTGGAAGCTTGTAATTGCTTCAAAGCCATGATTTTCATTACACGCTGGGCATGACTTGCTGTGTTTGGATCTGCCTGTGGCACAAGGTCGCAGTTTTCTAAAGCCCGCAAAAACGTCTGCTCATCCCACGGTTTGGCAGGACGTTTGTTGCGCTGCCAGAAACTCTCAGGATTTTCCTTAAACAACCGCGCCAGCATCTGAAACTCTTCAGCCTGTGCAGCGTGCATCCGTTTGTGAACCGAGTTCATAACCTTTGTGGCTTGCTCGATCATCGCCAGCGTTGTGCCAACCGGTGCATCAGCACGGCCTTCACCAACTTGCTGTTCTGACGTTCCGCCAATCCGCATCCCCGTCTCAGCCATTGCCGCCGTTAGGTTCATAAGACCTGGGCCGACATCCTTATAAGGCAACGGCATAATTGCTTGGTTGATAGGCATACCGCCAGTCTTGACCAACGCACCACCGCCAGGCGGTACACGAAAGATGTTCGTATTTTGCCGAGCGCCCGTATCAGACATTAAAAAGCCCGGGAAGTTGGCATACATCCCCGCGTCCAACATCTCACGCCAAGCAGCCGTCAGCGCATTCGTCGTGTTGCCTAAGATGTGGAGGAGACCCAGATCATAAAACCCCAACCCTGGTACAAACGTGTACTTAACAAAATTGACGCGAGCTTCGGGAAGCTCGACATCATCTTCGTCGTAGTTGCGAACGATAGAAAGGATTTGCTTTGATGATACATCAATCGTAACGCGGTAAGGAATTTCAAGACCGCTCTCCTTTCCTTTGTATTTATGCTCAAAACCGGCAAGGTCGAGCTCGCAATAGCACTCGTATATCTCACGATCCCGATCTTCTGGATTGCTGGTATCAGGCGAAATGCCTTGCTGCGATTTCTTTTCCAATTGCACCGCGTCAAGCTTGGCAGCACTAGGCGCCGGCAGATCAACGTCGCGATAAACGCCAAGGATCTGCAACCGCTTAACCACGTTTGGCCGCATCATCGACCGATGAGTAATCCGCTTGGCGTTCCTAAGATCGGTCGCTTCGTTGTTTACAATCAAATCGTCGGCATCCACCGACTCAATCACAGGCCGATTGCGAAGCGGGCAAAAATAACCTTTTTTAAACGCCGTGCCGCCAAAGCCCAGCATTAACAACATCCGGTCAGTGTCGGGGTAATATTCCGTCGCTACCGCCGTGAGATAATGGTTCATATCTTCTTCAAGAGCGTTCGCATCCTGATCTTCTTGAAGATTTGCGTTGTTGTTGTCGTCGCGAATCTTTACCGGCCCGTCAGTTGGCAATAGTTCGGATCTCGCATTCGCCTGAAACCGCAATACAGCTTCGAGCAGTAACGGATGCCTGACCCGTGACATACCCTCGACTGGAGCGCCGTCCGCCGCCCCTGCCAACCCAGGGACTTCGATCTTGAGGCCGAGGAGCTTGAGCCCTTGCGTTCGGTCTTCAATCCATTCTTGGCGGCTTTGGATATCTTCTCTGATTCCACGAAGCAACTCCTCAGATATTCTGGACAGCTCATCGTCCGTGATGTCGTCAACCAGATTGTCAAACCAACCTTGCCGCTTGCGTTCACCTGCTTCACCTAATGGTCGACCGTCAAGGCTAACCGTGACCGATCCGTCGCCATGCTCAATCTTGAGAATAGCGCCGTTCTGATCAATTTGAGGCATATCACTGCCCTCATCGGCCATTTCGATAATAATATCGGCGCCTTCAGGCTGATCGGGATCTTCCGGCGCAGCTTGGCGGATGTTCGGCATAAGGCCTGGCGTTAATGGCATGATGGTCGTCCCAAATCAAAGAAGCCTGAAAATAGCACAATTCAGGCAGGATACAACGGAGCAGGTTCTTTTGTCGGTATTCTCTTAATCTCATCAAGCTCAGATTGCCGTTCAGCAGCCCGTTGAAGCATACCCAAATCACGCAGATGACGCAGCGCCTGACTGACAGTATCAACCAGATCATCATGCTTTCCTTTCGGAAAAACGCTGACTTGCTGAATAACCATGTCGGCCCACACCTTGTCCGGCGCGTAAATCATGCCTTCGTCGAACAAGTGCTGAACAGAATAAAGGCGAGCCATCTTGTCCAACCGCCCCACAGGCTGAAGCTGAACCGCAAAGTTCTCATGGCTGTAAAGACGGCGAAGCTCTTGGCTAACCGAGATCCCCGCCGCTGTCGATTCAATCAGAAGCTTGTCCGCCTTTCGTAGCTTGCAGGTGGCGGCAACCTTTTTGACCAGTTCGTGGATCGGCAGTTTTTCTTGCCAAGCATCAATCAGCATTACCTTTGGCAGCATTTCGCCATAGGTGCGCTCGATCTGAATCGTCTTACCGTCAGATCCAAATAGCTTGTTGCCTTGGCTGACCGAATCAAAGCTAAAAATCCCCCAAACCGTCAAAGCCGAATAATCGCCCTCCGACTTTTCGGTATAAGCCGTATCAAGCGAGGCCAAGATATAGTCAAACTCAGGNAATTGCGTATCGGTGTCGTCCCATTTGAGCCAAGATTCGTTGCGAATAATACCGCCACCGCGAGGCGCCGGCTCCTGCTGCATCTGCCCAGCAAAAGCATATTCGCCCATAATTTTACGGTCGCGGGTAACGACGTCTTGCGGAAACCGATCAGGAAATAACAGGTCGCCAACTTCAGTTCTGATGTCGGAATAGCCGAGCTTTGTCGGAAGATCCCGCAGCGGGTCGTAGAGCATCGGCAACATGATGTGGTCATAGCCAAGTTGACGGTCGAGGATCTCACCGCTGATATCGCCTTGATGGAGCCGCTGCATGACCACAATGATTGAGCTGCGATCAGGGTTATTGACGCGGGTAGGAACGGCTTCGAGGAACCAATCAACCGTCGTTTGCCGTTGTTGTTCGGAATTGGCGCCTTCGACCGAGTGCGGATCGTCAATAATGACGAAATCGGCACGGGCGCCGGTAATTGCGCCGGCAGACGTTGCTTGCCGCCATCCCGTCGCGGTATTTTCAAATTTGGTCTTTTGGTTCTGATCGGACGTCAATTGAACGTGAGGCCAACGCTCTTGATACCATTCGGACATGATCAAACGCCGCATACGCATATTATCGCGGATGGCCAGATCTTGGCTATGCGAGGCGCAAAGGAAGCGCGTCGACGGCATATTGCACGGCCCCCAAACCCACGCCGGCATAAAGACGCCAATGAGGAGCGATTTCATAAGGCCAGGCGGCACGTTGACCAGCAACCGATTATACGGCTTGCCGTCAACCTCTTGGCCGTCAACCATTGCCTCAAGATGTTCGGAAATGAAATCAATATGCCAACCGTGAACGTAAAGTTGTCCTGGCTCGACTTGATCCCACGCCATTTTGACGAACGTCGCTAACGACGCCTCGCACTCGATCCGGTCGCTGTCCAACAGCTCTGCGTCGATATCGATCAATTGACCGCCGACGTCAAGGAAAGCCATTATTTGCCGCCCTTGGCCGCAAGAAGAGCCTGGCGAAGCGTTTCACGCTGATCGGGGTCAAGCTCGCGCCAGTCGATCTTTGACGTGGCTTCGGTCTTGATTGCACCACCATCGGCGCCCGTCAATTCGGTCAGCGTCTTGTCGCCATACTTCTTTGGAGCGATTTTGGACGCAGCCCACTTTCGAGCGTCCATTTTGAGCCGTGCAAGGTTTGCGTCGGTCGCAGTGTCAGCAATCGTAACGATTTCAGCAGCATAGCGATCAGCTTGCTCTTCGCGTGCGCGGGCGTATCTGTGAGCAAATTCGGGGTTTTTTTCCAACCATTGATAAACGACACGTTCGACGGGAAAACCATCTTTTCCGCAAAATTGATGCAAAGCGCGACCATTTGCGATCTCATCGCATATTTTGTCAGCCATTGCTTCGGTATAAGTTGACGGACGACCGACAGGCAGTTTGTCAGCTTCAGTCTTCTTTTTTGTCATGGATTCCCTCATAAATCGCCGAGACGACGTTAATCGCCCCGACGATTAGCACAAATTGCAGTTTAATCAAAGTCAGGCTTATGAGCTGGCGCTAACTTGGCGCTACGCATAGCAGCTTGACCAAGCGGAGTATCGGCAAGCATACCGAGAGCGTGGAGATAAGTGTCCATAATGGCCTGTTCCGCTTGGCGTTCGGCATCGGACTTTTTGCGTGATGCAATGACTTTGCGAAGGATTTTGACATCAAAGCCGGATGATTTAGCTTCGGCATAGACTTCGGTAATGGCTTCAGCAGCCGCCGCTTTTTCCTGTTCCAGATTCTCAATACGTTCGACAATAGTTTGCAATTGATTATTAGACATAAGTGTTTCCCTCGTTTTTATGGCACGATTGCCGCGATTACATTAGCACAAAAATAATTTTAAAAAAGTGCATTTTTTTCTTTTTTATGTGTTGACACTGTGCAGAACCTGCACCATATTAGCTTTGTAAGGTTGATTGAAAAGGAGATTGAAAATGTTGACCAAGACCCGTTACATTCCAAATGGCTACGAATTATTCTTTTCGGATGCCGCACTGAAGATCGAGATCTGGGCTTTGCCAATCCCGAACGGCAAATACCTTGCGCAGTGTTTTTTGGGCAAGGCGACCAAGCCAGCTTGGTTTTACAGACTGGGAAGCCAAGAAAGCTTGCAGAAGCAGGTTGAGGCTCAGGTTGCCAGCGTCATCGCACGGGAAGCCATGAAGGCAGAATACAAGGCAAAGCGGCAGATGCCCGTGACCGTCAATGTTGGCGACGTTTTCAAGAGCTCATGGGGTTACGAGCAAACCAACATTGACTACTACGAAGTGACGAAGATCGTTTCCCCGACCATGATCGAGGTGACACCGATTGCAGCAAACAAGACCGAAACCCAATGGCTCGCTGGACAATGCACCCCAGTTAAGGGCAGCTTCAAGGGCGAGCCAATGCGGAAGAAGGTTCAAGGTTGCAATGGTAAGCCTTACTTTAAGATCACAAGTTACGCAGACGCTAACCTGCTGGAGCCCACCGGATTTGAAAACGGTCAACCCGTTTATCCTTCCTCTTACTGGTCAGCTTATGCCTAACAGGGGCTTCGGCCCCGCCTACCCTCACCTTATGGAGATTGATATGACCAACTTGACCGACGCCGCCACCACCGTCCTCGCCGCCCTCCGCTCCGCCGCTGAGAGCTACTCGCGCGACATCGACAATGCCCGCTGGGGAATGATCTACCTTGACAACGCTCGCCCGCGTGGCATGTCGCGTCACCAGTTCGCGGGTTACCTGTCGGCACTGAAGGCAGAGGGTCTATATGCCCAGACCTCCGATGCCGCCTTCGGTGAAGTGAAGATGGATGCCTGACCCTACCGGGGGCTTCGGCCCCACCCCCTTTAACCTGATGGAGATTGAGAAATGGCTTACGATTTTATCACCGAAACGCTCGCAGGATACAACGCCCGCGAAGACCGCACCCCTTGCCCGTTTATCTTTTCATCCGACTGCTGGCTTGCCTGGGAAGCTGGGTATGAGATGGCCATGCGCGGCTTTAGCCGCCCCATCAAGGCCCGCAAATCTCGCGGGTATTTGATGGTTCTGCAGACGGCAGCCAACGAAATTAAGATCGGCTTTCAGGGCGCATATCTCAGCAAGCGCATTATCAACCGCTACTAACCTAGGGGCTTCGGCCCCTAAATTATTTTGCATTTTTTTCACTTTTTTTATTTTACCCTATTGACTATTGCAGAAACTGCACTATATTTAATTTGTAAGTTGATTGATAAGGAGATTGAAAAATGGTTATGCAGCTTTCAGATTTTGTTGGTCGTCCCGCCTTCGAGAAGAACGACTGTGCAGTTCGAGCTTTCTCAGTCGTAAGTGGTCGGCCTTATAGCGAAATCTATGCTTTATTTGAAAAGGCAGGAAGGCAGCCACGGAAGGGATCCTCTGTCGTGGTGATGACTCAGGTGGCCAAGCAGATCGGCTTGCAGTTTAAGGCAACGAAGACCAGCCCCACCCTTCGGCAGTTTCAACAAATGATTGGCAGCGACCCAGTTGTGGCAGTCAAGAGAGGCCACGCCTTCGGCTTTACCAAGACTGGCAAGACGCTGGACTATTTCGAGGTAGGCGCAAGATCCAGGGTGTGGTGCTACTACGAGAAGGTAGCCGTTGAGCGGATCACATACGAGTGCAGCCCCAAGGGGCAGTACGTCTTGCCACTGTAAGGAGATCAAGATCATGGCATGGAAGAAATCAACCACCACCAAGCATACCTGCGGAGGCCCAGTCTTTGGACGGACGATCGCCGGATGCCCACGATGCGACCAGCTGATCGCAGGAGCTGTGCCCGTTCAATGGGGTGACAAAGACCAGCGCAGAAAAAACCTTTACGCTATACGCAACCATTGTTGCAGCCATTCAAACTGCGGTCCAGTTTGTACCTTTGGAGATTGGTAACATGACTATCAAAGAAGCAAATAAGATATCCGCCTTAATTAATTCCATCATTGTTTGGGGCGGCATGGCAGAAAAAGCAGTGCAAGTTGATCCCGTCGATATTGAAAAATTTGAACTGGCTGTTAATCGGCACAACAAAGCAGCCGACGAATTAATTGATATGGGCATCACGGTTTACAAGTTTTCTTACCCTTATTTGGAGCAAGACAATGCAAAAATTAACGCTTGAAGAAATGGCTTTTGAAGCTCTTGAGATTGTAGCCAACTTTGTTTGTTTAGGATTATTCCTAGCCATGATCCTCGCAGTTGGTGTTGGCATACAGAAGTAGTTGACACTGAGAAAAACCTGCACTAAGAAATAACTGCACAACAACTTATGGAGATTGATAATGTCTAACATCGCATCTTTAGTCGACGCCTACGAAACCGCCAAAGCAGACCTTGCTGCACAAACCGACATGGTTGAAAAGCTCAAGGAGCAAATCCTTTCAACCAACATGGATATCATGGTCGGCACTAATGTTTACCTTGAGATCAGCCTTCGAGAACGGGCCAAGTTTGATACTAAACTTGCTAAAAAGTTCTTGACGGACGACCAGATCAAGCTCTGCACTGATGGTTCAACGGTTTACACCAATATCGCAACCAACCCCTTATCCAAGCTTCAAAAGGCAGCTTGATTTTTACCCAACCCAACGGGAGCCCGCGTGGCTCCCACTTTTTAAAGGTGACTTATGACTAAATTACTGGACGATCAGATATCCCGTGGAAAAATGCAAATTATGGATGAAGCCCGTAAATTAACCGAGCTTTACGTTGAACGGGATAATGCAGACGGTTTTCTGCGCATGGCTCAATTTATGCTGGCCGGTGTTATGGCAACTTTACACCCGCTTATGGGCCAACGCATGGCCTATGACACTGTTCTTGTTCTTTTGGATGAAATGGGGACAAAAAAACTTCCCGAAGAATTTCAAACAATGGGCATTCTGAAAGATATGCAATGACCAGCTTAAAAGAATTTATCAATAAATACGATTTGACCATCGATGACACCGCCATTTTGTTAGGCAGAACCAAACGCACGGTATATAATTGGCTCGATAATACCTACGAAATGCCCGCTTCAGCCCGTTTGCTAATTCGCGCTTTGGATGAAGGAATCATCCCTTTCGATTGGATTATCAAGGAAATTGAAAATGATCGTGCAAATAAATGACGTCGATGCGCATCATCTCGCCTTGACCGTTTTAGCTTTTTTCGCAGGGCTCATGATTGGATATACATTCTGCCTTGGAATGTGCTGGTTAGAAAGAAAACCACAAAAATGATCATACACTTCGCGAACTGATAGAGTAGTTCGCGAAGTGGGCTCAAGTTTTCCGAATTAAAATAAAGATCACAGACGGCTTTTATGAGTAGGGTCGCTACATGGGTAGCGGCCCTATTTGTTTTCGGCCTGTACGGCCTTCCCTGTGGCTTTAACCGATATCCAAAAGGTCGAACATATCCCCTATATCGTCATCCAGCCCAAGTTCACTTATCGCCACGGATTGAAGCGGATCGTTGATATTCGTTCTGACCGCCGTAATTTGGGCGCCTTCAAAAATTTCCTTTGCTTTCACAATTTGCGGGAAGCCGGCAATGAGTCGGCCAATTTCGTCAATTGTGTACACAGCCAATTGCCGGCCTTCGCTAACCACTTTGTGAGCTTCCACATTCGTCTTGACCAAAGCCGCCACCGTGCCATCTGGTAAGGGTATTTCCCAAACATCGGCAGAAATAGGTTTCTTGCCAGCCGTCTGAGCAGCAGCATCGAGAGCTTGATAAGCTTTGACCATTCTGCCCGTCTCACGTTTCACCCCTTCCAGATCGCCATGCCAGATTGCTTGGTTGGTTAAATACCGTTGGCGGTCGAACTTCTCGCGCAGCTCGATAGGCACAAGCAACCTCAACCGATCCACACCCCACCGACGTTCCATCTCAACCGCCACAAGATCCATCTCATCGACGAACTCTGACCCAGCAATGAACATCCCGACACTGGTCTGCCAATCGGGAGCACCAGCCCGCCGAACCGACAGCTTCGGCTTCTCGTCCCGCCGTCCCTTACCTTTCATTTTCGACATCTCAATTTCCTTTTCAATTTTCCGCCAAATTACAAAACCGACAACGCGATACTACGAGAGGCGGCGGAGAACCCGCCTCTATATACGTAGTATATACCTTTTTCTCCGCCATTCTCCGCGTTTCTCCGCCTAATGATTTCAATGACTTAAGGCAGGTACTTCCGGTTTCTCCGCCAGTCTCCGCAAAAGTCTCCGCCCAATGATTTCAATGACTTAGCATAGGCACTTCCGCAAGTCTCCGCTTTTCTCCGCCAATCTCCGCCAAGTCTCCGCCGCCCTTTTCACCATTCTTTTGGCCTGTAAGCCAGCTCTGTAAGGCACCGGATTTGTTCCATATGGTCGGCGTTCAAGCGTCCTTTTTCGTGCCTGACGAGCTTGTCCACGGTCGCCAAAGCCACGTTTAGATTGTTGATCCGTTCGGCTTTTGGATCCCTTTGGGACAGCCCGTAGGAGATCAATTCACCGTCATCGTAATCGGCAACGCCGTATCTTTTGATGGTATTCTTTTTCTGTTTGTGAGTGGTGGCGGTCATTTCGATGATCAACATTGACGGGTTTTCGGATTTGCATTCCCTCAAGATTTCTTCGTATCCTTTCCGCATGAAAATAATCTGTTCGTAACACTTGTCGATCTCGCGCCGGAGCCTGTTTGACTCTAACCGCTCTTCCATTTCTGGAATTGTTTCTTCGGTAAAAAAGCTCATGCCTTGCCTCTTTGCTTTAGCCATTCTTGGCGCATTTCGTGCTTTTTAACGATCTGCCACACCCTGCTGGTAGATATTCCGTAATTTGCGGCAACCTTCCAAGTCGATTCCTTATTGTGCATCTGGGCAACGATCTTGGCGTCCCGTTCGGCAAACAGTCTCTTTTTGATATGCCGCTTTGTCATTTTGGGCGTAATGGGTGGATCTGGGAACGGAAACCAATGGGTAGCGTGGATGATTTTAACCCCGTTATAATCTACCCAAGAGTCCGATCCCTTTGACCAAGATACCAGTTTTAGCGTCCTGACAGCCGCGCCGGCATCCTTAATGAGAATGATTTTGTTGGTCTTTGGTGCAGTTTCTATATCTTGCCATGTCATTTTATTAATCCCTTATTGATCCGATAACTTTAAATCCGTATTTCTTCGCCTTCTTATCGCAACAATCAATCTCAATCACGGCGTTAGTCTGCCATGCTTCAAGGATCTGGCGGGCCAGTTGTTGATTGACGCCTGTAACCCGCTGCACGTTCATTACCGCTTGATGATGAGCATTGCGGGACATTGCCCATGCTTTGCCTTCATCAAACGCTTTCTGCATTTCGCGCAGAACCTTCTCAAGAACCGATTTATCCGGCCATTGAGTTTTTTCGCCCTTTGGTTTGCTTTCTGAATAAACTGCAACGAGAGATTCTTTGCCGGTAATGTTTCCGGTATTGACGACTTTCATTTCAAATTCGTTTTGCCAACCATCGGGAGCGTATTTGATTTTGGTGGCGGTCATGGTTCCGTAAGTATCGCCGGCCTCGCGCTCGATCATTAGAATAAAGTCAGCAGCGCCTTCAAAGACCGTGGAGCCGCGTAGGTTGCCTTGGCGGCTGGTATGATGGACGCCGATCACGGTGGCGTTGAACGCCTGGCGGACGGCATCGCAAGCCGCGATGAAGATCGTCATATCCTTTTGGAGATTTTCATCAGCTCCAGGCAATACACGGCTGACCGTATCGACATAAACAGCGACAGGCGACGTGTGGAGCTTGGCGATGTGGGCAACTGTTTGCAGCAGTTTCATAATGTCTGACTGCTGCATGAAGTTGATGGACTGTTGGATCAGGAAGAAAGGAGCGTCATCGGCCTTGACGGCAAAGTGCTGCTCCCACGCCATAATGCGGAATTTAAGATCCGCCAGACCTTCATTAGTAATGTAGACAACAGGCCCGTGTTTGTAGATCTTGCGCCCGAACCATTCTTCTTGACCTGTGGCGATAGCAAGAGCTTGGCCTTGGGTGATGAATGATTTACCGGCTCCCGGCGCTCCGCCCGTAATACCGAAAGACTTTTCAGCGACCAGACCGTCAATCAGATATTCGGGATCTGGCATTGTTTTGATTTGCCGGACATCGAGATAGGGGAAAGCCCCTTCCGGCAGCGGATCGACAAAGATCTCGCCCGTTTCAGCGTCGAACCGATAATTAACTGCTACGGGCTCTTCTGGGCGCGATTGCGGTTGCTCCTTTGCCGGCTTTTCGACCTTGGCGTGTTCCGCTACCTTTTCATCCCACTGCTTGACGGCAATATGCCATTTTTGCTGGAACAATGTACCGCCACGGCCTTCGCGCTCAAGAAGATCAGCGTTTGACGTGCCGTGCTCAACAATCCGGCTTTTGACGTTTCTAAGGTATGTTTGAAAAAGGTCGTTTGCGGCTTGGTTTAATTCAGGTTGGGAAATCATCGGGGCTTCACGGCGTAGATCCACAATCCGAGCCCAGATGATCCGCGTCATGTAATCCTCACGACCATCGACAATCTGACCGAAAGCCGTTGTGGCGTAGTCTGGCGATGCTGTATGTTGGATCTGACCTGTTGGTGTTATCGGACGCCCGCCATGCTTTTCAGCCAGACGGTCGATCTCCGCGCAAAGCCAGTGCGGAGCATCAGCAATCTCGACCGACCAAGGCTCAAATCCGTCATCCCACTGATAGCGATTACCGGATTCATGGAGCGATGGCGGCAAGACAGCGAACCCGCCTTGGCCACGGATATCAACGCCTATGGACGTCTTAAATGTCGGTGGCAACCAATCTGCCGGAGAACGGAAAAGATATTGCTTACCGCCTCCGCCTGTGGTTTGTGCGACCGTTTCAAGGTCTGACAAACTTGGCGCTTGCTCTATAATATATTGCCACCATGCAGCGGCTTCTGGGTTACGGTGGAGATCAACATCGACAACAAAGATTCCGTTTGATGCCTTGCCCGTGATCAGGCCCATGTTTTGGCGACGGATATGCTCGCCGCTGGACCCATACCAGCGCTCGAAGGTAAGATCCGGCACGATCTCGTTCTGTAATGACTTCCAGCTCACCGCCGGAAGCTTCCATTGCCCGCCTTTGTTTGGCGCGAGCGATGGCACGACTTGTATATGTAGCGATCTGTAAAAACTCGCATAATCGGACGGACTAGCAAATTCGGGATCAAATTCTATTTGAGACATTATCATTATCTTTTTTTAATCGCCAAAATAAATCGCAGATTAATCGCCGACAAAGGAAACCGCGATTAATGCGGCCTCTGCCCTGCCGTGATCCTTCTTTCTGCCAAATCCGGTATTTGCCGGAAACAGCCTTATTGCGAGCGCTCTGGCTTCTTCTTTATCGGAGCCAAGGCGAAACTTTTTCTTCCAAAAAGTGGGCGTTACCAAGTGCATAGGTATTTGACAGGCGCCAACAACGCCAATCGCAATGCCGTAAGCTACGCCAAATTTGAAGGTTGAGGCTACACCCTGCTTCGGCATGGAATGTACGGCTTCAATAATCGCGACGTCTGGCGAATATTGGCGAATTAAATCCGCAAGGGCTGGACCGTTCACCTGCCCGTCAACGACCGGCACGTCATAAACCGACACGTCGTTAAATTCTGGGAAGTAAAAGGCAATGGCGCCCGAAATGCCAGGATCAACACCCATTACGCAAGAATATTTCATGCGACCATCAACCTTTTGCGTTTGTCTAATTCAATGAAATCATCGTGCTTTATCTTTCCCTTAGATAAAATCATGATGTCGTAGCGCCATTTATAAGGGACGTGATCCCGCTGCCGCCACTTCTTGCGGGTAAAATACGGGATGCCGAGCGCTTCCGCCGCCCTTTCAACTTCGTCCCAATCCATCATTTTCTCTCCAAAGCGTCATCAAGCTTATCGGCCAAATGCCGCAACGCCGCAGCAACCGATTTAAAAATTTCATAATTTTTAGGATCTATCGGGCCATTTTTACCCATTTCATGGCCTTCAATCATGAATTTAACGGCTTTCCTTAAATCCACCTGAAAATAAAAATCTGGGTCGCTCAGGCTTAGGGGATCATAAAAATAAGTGTTTAACAAAAAAGGGTTGTGAACTGCTGGACCACCAAAACCATCTGTGCTTTTTTCATTTTCATTAAATCCCGACCATTCGATGGGAAAAAAACATTCTCCTTTAATTTTCTTGACGTTTCTATTTTTGGGGGTCAAATCCCTTATCAATTTTTTACGAATATTATCCAAATGATTATTAATAATCCATTCAATCTGCTCTGCATTTTTCATTTTGCATCTCCTTCTAATTACGAATCAGTTTTATTAAATTGGACAAAACGTCCAAAACTGTCAAGCCAAATAATTTGGTTTTTATTGCTTGACGACTCAAAAAGGTCGTGCGTATATCCTCGACCGACACATAAATTTATTAAGGATTGAGATGAACAACTTTGAAAAGTACGGAATTGAACACCTTTCCCCGTCCTCCTGCAATCTCTTTACGGCTTCGCCGGCGATGTTTGTCCTTCAGAAATGTTTGGGCAAAAAGACGTCTGTTGGTGCTGCGGCTCATCGAGGAAGTGCCGTTGAGCATGGTTTGGCTCATTTTCTAACGACAGGCGATGCCGCTGCTGCGGTTAATTTGGCAAAAACAGAATTTGCCACGTTGACTTCCATGATTGGAGATCCACGACAGGAAAAAGAAGCCGCGTCAATTGCCGATATGGTAACGGTGGGAATTGCTGAAATGCGCGGATATGGCAAGCCGTCATCCATGCAGGGCAAAATCGAGTATAAGGTTGAAGGTCTGGTTGTTCCCTTGATTGGCTATTATGATTTTGAGTTTGAGGATCATGGCGTTTTGATTGATTTAAAAACAACCCATGCTTTGCCGTCCAAGATCTCGACCAATCATGCCAGACAGGTTGCGCTTTATGTTGCCGCCCGTGGTGACAATCTGGACGCACGGATTACCTATGTTACGTCCAAGAAAAGCGCGACGTATCAGCTTGAAAACAAACGCGAGCACGTTCAAGCTTTGGAACGGATCGCCTTAACCATACAGAAATTTATAGGAATTAGCGATGATCCAATGGAATTGGCTTCGCTGGTAGTGCCCGATGTCGATACGTTTTACTTTTCTGATCCGATAACACGGCAGATGGCGTTCGAGATCTGGGGACTTTGATAAGGCAAGGCGCTGGCCAAATAGCGTCATCATTGAAAAAAGGACAATAGACTATGGCACTTGGATTTAATCTTGAAAGCAATTCTGGCGGTGGCAACTTCCTTCCGATTTGCAAATTTGATGCACGTTCTGGACGGATGTTTCGCCGTGATCGTGAAAATAATGAAAACGTAGACGTTGATATTACAAAGACGTTTAAAGCTGTAATTGACTTCGAAAACTTGGAAGTCGGGTATATTAACTTTAATACGGGTGGCGCACCGCACTTTGCGATGGCTACTTATGGTGATCCTATGCCAGACAAGCCTTCGCCGGATCATAAGCCTGGCGTTCGGTTTGTAGCGAAGCTTGCCTCAACGTGCGGCGGAGACGTCCGCGAAATGGCTTCGAACGCCAAGGCGTTCTTGGTCGGCGTTGACCAGCTCCACAATGATTACTTGGCGGGTCTTGCCAAGAATGCCGGTCAGCTCCCTGTTGTGGTGTTGGCTGATACAGTTCCGGTCGTGTCGGGTGAGGGGTCCAAGCGCACGACCAATTACAGCCCAGTGTTCGAGATTACCGGCTGGGTAAAACGTCCCGACGATCTGGGTGGCAGCACCCGTGTCGCCGCGACGACTAAGGCTACACCGCCGGCAACGGGCGCGAACAAGGTGTCAGCCCCTTCGAAGAAAGCTCCTGCTGACGACGAAGACTTTGGATAAATAACCTGGGGCGGCTTCGTGCCGCCCCTTCATCACTGGAGATTAAATTGAGATTCCTATTGACCATGAATATGCCGGTTAAAAGCGGCGCACCTATCCATCAAATTATGTGTGAGCATCCAAAAGCTAAAACCGTTGAAGAATTTGTTGCGGTTTTGGGACAAAACGATTTCACGATTGTTGATGAGTACTACAAAGACAACAATTCATCTTTGTATTACAACGCCGGAAAAATTGCGCTTAATTACAGATTTGTCGGTAAAATCAAGGCTGTAGGGGATAATGCAACTTATTTGAGGGACTAAATATGCAAGTTATTAAAGAACGTGAAAAAACACATGGAAATTATCAAACGCAGTCCGGTTTGGCGCAGAAATTTAAAAAGACGTTACGCAGCAGCCCTAATTGGGACAAGCTTAACGAACCGCAAACGGAAGCGCTTGAAGCAATCGCAGTTAAGTTGGCAAGGATTTTGGCCGGAGACGTTAACCACAAAGATCATTGGATCGACATTCAAGGCTACGCCTTCTTGGGTGGTGACTTTTCACCCATAGTGCCTGGTATGCCAAAAGCACCGGACTTTACAGCCGAACCTTTTCCGGTAATTATCAACAAGTCGGCGTAACCTCCCTTTGGCGCTGATGAATTGACTTACCCCCTAGCGAAACAGCTAGGGGGACTTTTTAAATAAAATTGTAAAATTATGGAGATTAATAATGACCGTACAGCAACGCATATACCATTACATGAAAAGGCTTGAAGAAGCTTGCGATGAAGCCGCCGTCGAGCGGTTAGAGATGGTTCCTAAACGCCACTACGAAAGTCTTGAAAACTGCGTCCAGCGATGCAGCGACATGATTGAGACGTTGGCAAACAAATTGCCTACAGAAGAAAAAGAATTGCGCAATGATGCTCGGATATATTTGGGGGCTTTGCAAACTTTATTGCATAGCGGGATGATAAGACCTTATTGGACAGTAGATGAGCAAAGGTTGGATAATAGTAAAAAAATGGCTGAGGATTATGAATTGTCACGTCCTAAAAGGAAAAAAAAATGATTAACTATGAATGGCAACCAATAGAAACCGCTCCCAAAGATGGCACTCGCATTATTGTAAATGACCCAAAAAGAACAACTAAATCTTACAAAACTAAAGTGCTTGTTGTTTTTTGGCATAAAGAAAAAAATGAATGGGTAAGCACGATGAGCAATGATTGGTTTTTTAAACCTACTCATTGGGTAAATTTACCGGAGCCGCCACAATGACTGATAACCCACATTACATGACGCTTAAAGAAGCAAATTCTAAACTATGCCCAAATGGTATGGCTTATGACGGAACCTGTTGGTGTGTTGGCCCAGACTGCATGGCTTGGCGGTGGGCTTCAGCCAGCGGAAAAATTTGGTTTTGGGCTGCAACAAACCTTGACCCAGAGCCACGGGAAAATTGGATACCTATTGAGCGGTTTGAAGTTAACGGCAGAC
>JGI24890J29729_1000553_pt1 | contig 22716 bp, 24 predicted proteins | sample FreactcultureFD7_FD_29729 | JGI IMG/M metagenome (IMG submission 29729)
CCTGACCCATATCTACTTCTTCAAGCTTACCTTGCTTTGCTAGCTTTGCACGAACTGCGCCTGCTACTCTTTCGCCAGCAGCCTTACTACCATATTCTTTAGCAGCTTTCTTCGCAATCTTAGCAAAGTTCTTGCCGGGTTTCCCTTCATCGCGCTCATCAAGATCATCTTCACTCACTTGCTGTTGATTCTGTTGCTGATTTTGTTGACTTTGTGATGCACTGGTTTGCGTTGTTGAAGTAGTAGCACCACCTTTATTTTGTTGCTGATTCTGCTGTCCTGATTGGGTAGGAACTACAATCTGTGCTTGCTGTGGAGACAATTGACTCAATGCAGTTTGTAATGCTTTGCCAGTTGGAGATTGATCAGTAATATTAATGAATCCAGCACCAGTCTGTGATTGATCACCGGCTTTGCTTACTACCGGAATTGGCTTTTGTCCGGGAGCAAGTGCTTCGTCTAATTGCTTAAACATATCCTTTAAAGACATTTCTTTAATATCAGTTTTAACTGGCTGATTAGATTCTTTTAAAATCTGCTTCTTTTTAACAGTGGATTTTTTAGCCGAATCTTCTAGCTGGCTCATTTTCTGTAATAAGTCTCTCATATCTTATCCTTTGTGTGCGCCAGTTTGTGGTTTAGCTGGTCTAGTAATGTGTGACATAGGACTATTTATTCCACGCGGGTCATTATCCAAGTATGGCTTGAACGGATCAAATGCGTCTGGTGTTTTCTTAGCATCATATACATATTGTATTTTGTCATCTTTTGCTTGATCTTTGATGCTTTGTAAATATGAGTCACCATATGCCTTAGATGCAGCTTTGGCTGTTTTTTCTTCTTCTAATTCTTCGTGCGTAAGAACTGGACTATGTCTCATTTGATTTGAATAATTTTCCATTTCGTCATTGATGCTATCATCGTATGAAGTTTTCACAACGCGAACTAGATTTACTTGATATCCAAGCAATTGTGCTATTTGCTGAATCATTGGTTCAGTAGCTGGATATCTAAAGACACATTTAATAATAGTTACTGATTCATTTTCCAAATCAGGGAAACCATATGGGTCTTTTTGAATCGGTGTTGATTTTGGTTCTGAAATTTCAACAGGGTCAAATTTCTTTAAGTTGAAGCAGAACATATCAAGAAAGTTTTTATCAACTTTCCCTGCTATTTTTATAGTATATGCATACGTTCTGACCGATTCTAGTATGAAGTGTTTCAGGCTTTTCACTTAGTAATCCTTTGTATTATTAAGTATTTATCATTGATCATTGTTTTTGTTATTCAAAAGTTTGAGCAACTGGTTACGATCAAGCTGCTGCCCTTCACCAATTGGTGTGGATTCTACATCTTCGTTTTTTGCTGCGATTTTCATATCAAGCTGTGCCTTTTTAAGCTGAAGGTCCAACTGTTTTAGTTTTTTATTAATTTTTGCAGTCTTGGCTGTAATTGCATGTCCTAAAAAGCTACTTGCGGCTTGGAATACTTCTGAACTAAATCTACTTTCAACTTGCATACCAAGATCAACTAAGTCTTTATAGGTAGCTGTTGCTAATTCAGCAAGTTCATCCATTTCTTGATCAGATGCTTCTAGTCCCTTTACTTGAGGCAAAGCATTATCAATCTTATCTAAATTAGATAATGCTGATTCAGTGACTTCCTCAGTACAGTCAGGTAGTGGCACCGTGAGATCATTATCATCACTGGATGCTAGGTCAAAAAGCTCCTCAAGTCGCTTAGTCATTTTCGATCTCCTTCACGAAGTAAACCCTTTTACCGTCTATTAGTTTCCAACTTTTACCCTTATTATATCCCATATTAGCTGCATTACTACGTATCCTAACAGCCCGTTCTCGTTCGGCTTCTAGAAGTTTAGGTGTTTTGGTTTTCTTTTTACCTAACATTCCCTGTCTAGATTTTTCTATTCGGTCAGCGGTATAACTTTCTGGGTTGCAGGCGCTTGCCTTCATTCTCGCTGTTTTTTCAGCAGGAGTTAGCATAGCCCATAGTTCCTTTTGTGCTTTTCTTATTTTTTCTATACTATCCGGAGTTTGATTTTTAAGCCAATTAGGATGCCCTTTTAGTTTTTCAGATAGACGCTTGTACCCTTCTTCACCTAGTCCACCACCGTGTCCCGTCTCGGGTTTTTGGTTGGCCCATTGTTCGGATTCTACCACATTCCATAGTAAAGAATAGTGTCTTCCCATAGCTTCAATTTGTGTTGGGTCGGTAGTTTCCAATAGAACTTCGGTCGCTACATCATAACCATATTCACGAATATGTTTCTTCCACTCTTTACCAGAACCTTTATACTTGTAGGGGTCAGGCGATTTTGTCTGACCCAGATACTGAATTCCGGTCGTTCGGTGAGTCTTTTTATAAAGATAATAAGTGATCATGCAACTATTTAGTTACTTACGTCCATTATAGAACAAATCATCTTCAGTAATGACACGAAAAGTCAATCCCTGAGCCTTGCAGTAGGCGGAACAAGCCGCCCATTTTGCGTGGTTAACCGCAACTACCATTTTGTTTTTTGCAGATGCCACTTTACTTTCTATTACACTTTGTTTTTTTGGTTTAATCTCAACTATCTCTGCCAGAGTTTTTCCAGTCTTGTTTTTATATACAACAAAGAAATCTGGAACATATGTTGATGGCTTTCCAGTTAACGGATGTTTATAGGGTATCCTAATGGATTCACTTGCCCAATGTAATATATTGTCATTATTATCTAAAAATTGCATAAAGACCAATTCCCAAGATGATCTCCATTGGATTTTTCCTTTGCCTATATATTTTTGTGGATTTTTTGGGGTAAAAACCCCGGAACTAAATTTGGGCATAGTAATCCTCTAGAAGTTGTTCCTTTGTAATAGAGCATTTAGCAGACTTTCTAACATTCTGACTGGCAGGGAGCATTTCTAAATTAGCCGGGGAACCTATAACTTCAGGCGGAATTCCATCGTAAAACCCACGCAAGATACTATATTTATGATCTAAATGGAACTCATTACTACGAAGATTATACGGATCAATTTGATTCTTGTGTTCTCGATAGCTTATCGCAGTGAACATGCCCACCAGTGTATAGTATTCTTGAATAGGGTCTCTTTCAACCGCACAATATTCTTCTAGGGTAATTCCCATTAGCGAAGCCGTTCTTTTCTTATATATTATTGCCTTTTCTTCATCTGACGCGGTTTTCCACCATGCATGCGCGCCAGAATGCAGCATTCGTTGGGTTTTCCAAATAGCCAATTCATCGTCCGATAATCTATTCATCCATCCGAACTTATTTTTACATTCATCGTCCGACAATAATGAGTTATTGGTGATTAAGGTATTACTAATTTTTTTGCGAATCTGTAGATCAGACCCATCGACACCTCTATCCTTCCATATTTTTTTTTGATTAGTTGCTACCTTCATAGTGAACTCATCGTACCGGACAGCATCCGCTCGTAATTTGTCCCTGTGAAATATTCCACCACACACATGCGAACAAGTAGGATTATACCCGGCACCAAGACCAATAAAGGACACTTCTTTTGAGCCACACACCCTACATTCCGGTATTCCATGACTAATAAATTCATCATAATACTGTTTAGATTTATATTTGTGGGATTGGGTTATGTGTCTAGATAATGACATGACAGATTTAACACTTTTACCGCATATCTCACATTTTAGCATAAATATTTTCTCCCAACTATTTATCATGGGAACAAATTTTTATAACCCTTTGCCTATATATTTTTGCGGATTTTTTGGAGTATATAGCCCTTGTGCAAACTTAGTCATGATTATCCAATATATATTTATACTATGACGTTGCGTTGAACTGCCTGATTCGGTTTAGGAACATTGCTTACACCATATAACGCTACTTTAGACTTAAACGTATTCAAATAGTAGCATATGACACTATTCATTTGTAGAGTGTTGTTTGAACCCTTTATTATTTGTAGCAGTTCAATAACGTTAGTGCCGCTTTGTTGGGCAATATTGAAAAGAATTGCAGTAAAATTGTTTGCTATAGTTTTATTATTAGATACACCATAAAAATATGAATGTACTGCATCATAATCTGTTGCATTCACGATGCTTTTGTTATTGTAAAAGCTATCATAAATCAGAACGGTTTTATCGGGGTTTAAAGTAATATTTGCCATATGGTATTTATACTATGGTAGTTGAATAGTTTAAAGAATCAACCGGAGACACTGGATTGTTTGCCAGATCGCTGGCATTATACTGAACTCCACATGTTTGTAATGCTTGCTCTGGTATGGTTGGTGTTGCAACCCCAGACAAATCTACATTTGCTTGAATATTCAATGCAAGATCAGTGTTTATTCTACTACTTAATGGCGGTATTGTTGTTGTACTCAATGGGGGGATAGATGGGACATTTAATGAAGATAAGTTTACGTTATTGGTCAATGCTGGATCATTGGCCAATGAGGATGCTAGTGCAATATTCGTTAATGCTGGGGCAGTAGGAACTAAATTGACTGCAGAATAATAACTATTATTGTTTGAATATACAGCATCATATGCGGTTGATGGTGGCTGGCTGATGGTACCAACTACTGGCGCACCTGCAGTTCCAGCAGGACCAGGAGTAGACTGAGCGACAGGAATACTAAATGCTGCATTCCTGTTTGTTGGAGTATTATTTAATACCGCAGAAAGTAATATATCCGGTACGCTTGTTTCAGAGTTGTTTGAAATGGTATTAAATCCATTATACAATGCATTCACGGTTTGTACTGCTGCTCCAAGCTGGCTTGACCCGCCAGCAATAGATTCTATTGCGCCGCCAGCAGCATTTACAAGACCACCTTGACCAAGTGCTGTACCGTTTGATCCTCTGATGGCAATTGGACTTAATGTGTTATCATACGTTGCGGGATCACCAAATGTAGTCACGATTTCTCCCGGTTCTCTACCATCTAATGATCCATAATTATAAACTACTGTTTCATAATCAATAGTCATTCTATTTGTCATAGTTCCACCACCTTCTGAATATGCATAGGTGTCATGACTAAATGAAGTAATAATCGGATTAACTAACGTATATGCGGTGAACTGATGCTGATTGAATCCGAATACCGTTATGTTTTTAAAAAAAGGTTGTCTTACACCAGATGATGTGGTTTGTGCTGATACAAAACCCCAATCATCTTGTCCGGAAATGCTAGGATCATATATGTTTCTGGAATTGTAGTCTGTTCCGCCGCTTCCCGATCCTACTCCATTTAAATTTCCAGCAAAATTTAATTGATTGCTTAAACCACCACCTTGTAATACTGATCCGGGCTTATTTGAATCATTATAATAATAAGTGTAGTATGTTTGCCATAATTTGTTTATTTGATTGGCGTTATCATCATGAAAAGATATTTCTATGGGTTCATACTTAATTTTTGTTTGCACTATTCTTTTTCTGTTATATTGATTCAATTGTGTTGTATTAAAAGTAAATGATGGTAACTTAACTTCTTTTACCATTAATCCATAATTAGGATTTGATCCACCACCGAGATTAATACCAATAGAATTCAATGATCCCTGTATTAAACTCTGTAGAGAAGATGATGCTGAAGTAGCAATTGCAGCATTAATGGTAAAATATGTATGAAAAAGAAACTTTAATTTTGGTGCGTTTTGATAGGAATTAGTTCTAAATGCCTTGGCAGCATGATGATAATCTCTGACATTAAGTCCACCGGAGTTGCCCCCGGTGGATAATTGTAAAAGATTCTGAATAAAACCAGACATTATTACTAGTCTTACCTATTACGCGGTGGTTCCACCGATACCTGTTACAGAACCAGTTGAACCATTTGCGATACGGTTAACTGGGGTACCAACACCAGAACCAAGAGGTGCTTGAATTGCGTTGTCGTAACGAATAGTTAATGCGATTGTTACTACTTCGTTTGTTCCATAATTCAATGTGTTGTAGTTTGCAGTCTGTAGGAAGCAACCATATAGTTCCCAAGTTTCAAGAACAACTGGTGCAGAAGTTCCGTTACCACCATCAAGAATTTCAATATTGGTTTGGAATTTGTAATCCTGTCCTGTTGCCGCAGAAGCTTGCTCAACAAAGTCCAATTGCTTCTGTAACTGTTCACCAACTGCCTTAGACACACTACCAGAAGCATCGTCACGGATGTTTACTGTCATTGTCTGCCACTGGTGTTTACCAGCTAGATAAAGAGTTGAGTTATATACTGGGATAGTAATTTCTTGGAACTGTACGTTTGGTCTTGAACAGTCAATAACCTGTTTAGTTAAACTTATTCCACTAGTGGAGCTAACACCAAAGTTAAGAAAGTTGACTCTGAATCTGAATTGTAGTTTTGGCATCAACAAGCCTTGGTTTCCGCCAGCGTTATCTGATGCTACTGTCATGTTAAATAATGATTGGCTTGCTGTTGCCATTTGTATTCTCCTGTTATGGTCGTATTATCAACCTAATAATATTATTTATCATTTTTTTTTATTTTTTTCAGTGATCATTTTTTTTTGAAAAAACAAAAGAGAAAAACAAATTGCATAAATAAAATATATAAGTTCTATAGCGAGGTCAATCTAATGTCTATCATATGCAGAATTTGCAACAGTGTATTTGCTAAGCAAATAACAAATTCACACCTAAAAACGCATGACATGTCAACCGACGACTATAAAACGATATACGGAAAAGATTCCTTAACGTGTTCCGAATACAGAAAATTATTAGCAAAGCGTACCAAAGGTGTTAATAACCCAAATTATAACAATAGATGGAACAATGACCAAAAAGTCAAAGCAAGTGCAGATAAAAAAGGAATAGTACCTTGGAATAAGGGACTAACCATGACGGGAGAGATTCTTAAGAATGTACAAGACGGAATCAAAAAGCGCGAAGAGCGATATAAGTATGGTAAATTACAAAGAGCATGCCCCGGCCCGATTGACGAAAAACGTCGCAAAATACTTAGTGATAGACAGCGTAATTATGCAGAAAATAATCCAACAGAGATGTCTACCCGAGCTAAGAAGGCAATTAAAACCCGCATCAAAAATGGATACGACACTGCATTTTTCCGAAACATGAGACATACCACAGAGTCATTAAAAAAAATGAAAGATGCAAGAACCGCTGCCAACCTGCGAAAGACGGCTGCATCTATGGCTCGGATTACCGAGAATGCAGAAAAAGCAAATTGTGTCGTGCTTGAATATGGGGATGTTCTTCAACTGCAATGTACTAAATGTATGCATGAGTTTTTATTCACTAAACAGTATTTCACCGATTCAAAACTTAATGTGAATTGTTGTCCATCTTGTTATCCACACGAACAATCAAAGCGCAGTGCAGGTGAAACTGAACTCCATGATTTTATTGTATCTCTCGGAGTGACCGCACATTCAAATTATCGTGGATTGATTGGTAAAAAGGAAATTGATATATATCTACCTGATCATAAAATAGCAATTGAATATAATGGATTATATTGGCACAGTGAGAAAGTGCTTGAGTCAATAGGGCAACCAAAAACTAAAGATAATCAAAAGCGCGGCGAACTAGAGGCACTTGGTATTCGTTATATTGCGGTATTTGAAGACGAATGGCTGTACAATCGGGAAATAGTAAAGAGTAGATTGACTAACATGCTTGGTAAAACACCGACAATCATTCATGCGAGAAAATGTGAACTTCGTAGTATTGATTCGCGAACTGCGGCTCGGTTCTGTGAAGACAACCATATACAGGGAAAAGGACGTAGTAATGCGCGATATGGGCTATATTATAAAAACGAGTTAGTATCAGTAATGACATTTAGTAAATCTAATATATCCAGAAAAATATCCGAATGGGAACTGAACCGATTCTGTAGCTTACTGGGTACTAATATTGTAGGAGGTGCTTCTCGCTTATTTTCGGCATTTATTAAAGAGCAAAACCCCAACACGGTTATAACTTATGCTGACAGTCGGTGGAGCCAAGGTGATTTATACAAACAGTTGGGGTTTGCTTTTGATCATCAAACAGTTCCCAATTATTGGTATGCTCTACCAAATGAATTGAAACGTATACATCGTTTTGCTCTGAGAAAGGGTAAAAATGAAGATCAGACAAAAACCGAAAAACAACTAAGAGATGCACAAGGTTACCTTCGTATATGGGATTGTGGTAGTTCCAAATGGATATGGACAAACAAAAACGGGGGAAATTAACCCCCGTTTCGTTATTCAAGTAATATTCAAGCGGTAATTAGCCACCATTATTATTACCAATAGTACCAGTTGCAAGAACACGAACTGGGATATAGATAAATTCAACTGCCTTTACTGGTTCAATTGCAACGTCTACCCATAGCTCGTTTCTATCAATTCTTGCTGGGGTATTATTTGAAAGGTCACATACTACTAGGTAGTCGTATACGCCTCTTTTGGCAACAAGATCAACCAACAGTGACTGAATCACCCCAGTAATCTGACTTCTTGTCAATGCATCGTTAGGTTCAAATACAAACGGTCTTGCGGCAAGGGCAAGCTGACGGCGCAAGTAAGCAATAAGTCTTGCAACGTTAATTCTGTCAAGGGCTGAGCTTGATTTATAGCTAGTGATGTTGCCATAGCACAATAGACCATTTCCAGTGAAGAATACGAGTGGATTGATTTCATTTTCGTATAATACGTCACGGATTCCCTGACTTGTCTTGATTGTGACAAACCCACCGGTTGCAGAATCAATGTAGCCGATGCTAGTTGCGTTATCAATAAGACCACGGCGTGTACCGGCTGCCGCAAACCAAGGATAAGCAACATTGTCATTGCGCAAGAACGTTCTGATCATCATGTGTGATGGTGGAACCGCAACAATGTTTCCATTCAAGTCTGATGTTGTGCCTGATGGGTAGAACAATCCAAGATAGGTATCACGGTTTACAAGACCATCCATGCCAGTTGTTACTGCGCCTGCGGTATTGTTAGCCCATGCTTGAATTGCAGTACCAGTTGGTTCTAGATTCATTGGCGTATCACCAATGATGTATCCAGTCTGACCACGATCATCGTTAAGAACAATCATGTTTGGCTGAAGTTCAGGGTAGTTTGGTGCAGCAAGAAGATTGAAATAGTTATCTTCATCGCGAATTGCAGTATTAGAATCAATAGCTGCTCTCATTGCTTTAACTACCATAGCTCTTTGGGCATTGCTTCCCATATATGGGGTTCCGTTTTCCATATTGCCAGATACTGTTACCCAAGCATCAGTTACTGATGGAAGTGCAGCACCAGGGAAAGTAGTATTGTTGAAGTAATTTGCAACATACTGCTTTACGTTATATCCGGAACGTCTTGTATTCCACAATAGCATACCTACTGGGTATAGAGAATGGTTTGGTGCATCCAAATCTAGATAGTTGCTAGTTAGTAGCGACTGAATTGAAGGGATTGCATCTGTTGCTGGATTGGTTGATCCATTAGTTGCCCAACGTGCATCTGCAAAAATGATACCACTTGAATCAACATGATCAGCAGTGTTAATCATTACCCATTGTGCGGTTGATGGGTTACCAGCTAGTTGCCAACGATAAATTATTGGGTAATCCATTAGACTTGCAGTATCAATCCATAGATCGCCATATTGAAGTGCAGTACCATCCGACTGTGTAGTTGGCATGGTTGCACTAACAATTGGTCCATTTGGATCAGTTACTGGAGTTCCGGATGGCAATGGGAATCCATTGGTACCAAAGCAGACATTGTTATATCCCTTCCATCCAGTTGCAGTGTTAACCATGATATCAACTTGATCAACTACTGAATAGAACCAATTGGTTCCAGATGCTGGAGCATTGAATGGTGCACCTGTTGATGCTTGCATTGTAAATTCAACCCAGTTTGAAAGTTGTGTTGAATATGCGATTGGTCCTACACCAGATTTGAAAGAAACAGCAGTTACTACACCGGCACTTACTGCCTCAACAGTAACTACCAAATTATTAGTTGGTGATGTTCCACCAAACTGAGTTCCATTGAAAGTAACAACATCGCCTACTGTATAACCTGATCCACCACTTACGAAAGTGGTTGGATTTACATAATATGTTTGATAATAGTTTGTGACGTTAAGTTGTAGTCCTGAGCCACTTCCACCTGAACTTGCAGTTGGGGTAAAGCTAGCAACACTAAATGGACCTTCTTTAACGCCTTGTGTTGTACCCATGACAAAACCAGCGTCACTCATTAGCCCATTGCTCATTCCCGTAGTTGAGCTTACGTCATTAACAATAATTGTTCCACCAGCGGTATGTGTAAGCTGAATTGATCCTGTTGCCGTCAATGCAGCGGTAGTATATGGAATATTTGCAGCCTGCCATGCAGCAACAAAATCTGCACCATTAACCAATGCAGCACCATTAGTTCCACCAAAAGTATATGGCGTTGACAAACTATTTGAACCAGGAATAGACACATAAACAGTTGCTTTATATAAAGTAGTTACGGTTGCTGTGCCTGTACCAGTTCCTGCACCACTTGCAGTAAACACGGTTCCAACACTGTTATTTGCTGCTCCAATTAATGTAAAGTCTGTGGTACCTACAGTTGTAATAGTATAGAGAGTTCCTGTGACAAATGATCCTGCATTAACAATTGTTGAATTACCAAATGTAGGCGCATTATTACTACCAGTAGTAATAGTTGGGCCAGTAGCAATTCTTTCCCAATAATATAATGGTGCATTTACCCAGCCTGTTCTTACATCTTTGTCATACCAATACTGAGTATAAACAGTTCCAGCAGGAATTAAAGAACCGCCTGTTGAATCAAGCATAGCAGTTGCATTCCAATCATCGGTTGCATAGCTTACATTCTGTGGAACCCATGTTGATGTTGCACCATTCCATTTGTTGATTACAGTGTTTAAACCATTTCCTGCTGAACCAACTTTAAACCACACTGATCCAGAAGGTGCTGGATAAGTTTGTCCTGACTGCCATAATGGCTGCTGAGCAGAAGTTCCGTATGTAGTCTGTGGTTGGTAATAGGTATTTGCGGGAATTCCTAAAGCGGTCAAGAGAGTACCAGTTCCGGAAATTGAAATTGAAAATGGAGTATTCAAACTTGCAAAATTTGCATTAGTCTGCTTTGAGAAAATTTGTAGATTTCCACCAACAACAGCAGCAGATAATGGAGTCAATCCTGCTGCATTAATCTGTGTTGCCAAGTTATTAATTGTATTGTTAGGAGATGACGGAACAGTTAACGTCAACTGTGCACCACCATTAATAGTGATAGTGATTGTATCACTTGGGTTTAATGTTGGGTTTGGTACTGGAGCAGAACCGATTACAGTTGGAATTGAACTCAACCAACCATAGCTTCCAATTGGTGCCCATGTATTTCCTGGAATTTTCTTGAAAAACATTGGAGCATTTGGTGCACTTGGATAATTATAATTAGGAACAGCTACAACTGCATATTGACCGATACTTCCGATAGATGGTGATGGTGCAGTTCCAGAAAGCTGTGAAGCCAAGGTGATTACTATTGGTGACTGAATAGCAAACTGTCCAGTAGTTGCATTAAACTCATAAATGCCCCAAGTAGAGTTTGTTGCGTCTAGCCAATAAGTTCCGTCTGTCGGATTTCCAAGTGGGCGACCAGTTGAACCAACAAGACTAGCCAAGTCAATGTCTGCTCTCAAGCAATATACTTGATTGGTTACACCAAGGGCAGAATATGCTGCAAGCAAACCATATTCATTTAATTCGTAACCATTGATTGGAGTACCAGCGGTTGTATTATAAAAGAATGGGTTGCCATAAGTGTTTACTAGGTCCTGCTGGCTGGTGATCAAATACAGTTTTCCAGCATTAGCAGCAGTTGTACCAGATGCTACAGCAGTAGAATTAGGCTGTGCTTTGTTCTGTGCCGTGGCAAGTAAAATGAACGGAATAGAATTAGTTGGTGCTGATACATATTGCGACTGGTCAATAACTGTAACTTGTACACCGGGGGATACTAGTGTCATATTTTTTTCCTTTTGTATAATTATAAGGTATACCACCTTACCAAAACTTTCGTCTTGGTATCTAAATGTATTTAGGAAATAATTATAAAAAGTGCTATATATAGCTCCCTTTAAAGGGTTTTAACATAAATAGATGATGAAGAGACCATTCTGCAAAAAATGCAATAAAAAACCTTGTGCAGTCAATTACAAGCGGAAGGGTATCACCTACTATAGAAGCATATGTGACACATGCAGAGACAATATCCCAGTTCACAAAAGACGAGAACAAGCATGGGAAAAGGCTGGGTACACAAAAAAACCGCACTGTGATTTGTGCGGTTTTAAAAGTTTGTATCCTAGTCAAATAGTAGTATATCACATTGACGGTAATTTAAAGAATACTGCCTTCACTAATCTAAGGAGCATATGCTTGAATTGCGTTGAAGTTGTGAAACGCAAATCAGTAAATTGGAGAAGAGGCGATCTTACAGTTGATTGTTGATTATAGATTCAATTTGTTTGTGTAGATCGTCAATTGTTCCATCATTGTTCAAATGAAAGTCGTACTCTAGTCCAACACTTGAATATTCGCTGGCATGAATGTTCTTGCCTTCTAGCAACTTGCGACAAAAATACTTAACGTCTTCGTCATCGGTTGTGTTAAGACAAGTTGCTGTCTCTATCCATTCAGGGTCCTTGCCACGATGAGTACGAATAGTAATCCCACCTGCATTCTTAATAGCATCAAGTTCGTTTTGGAATCTACAATCTGTGATAACGATGTCTTGATTCAGGTTACGTAATTTATTTTCTACGCTAGCAATCCAAATATCATCATGAAATGATTTACGGGCAACTTCGGTACCCCATTGCTGTAATACCCATCTGGGAGTAAGATGCGGGATGTTTAAGCGGTTGGCCCACCAAGTATCAATCTGCTCCCGCCATTCTCTGCTATGCTTGGTAGCACCTTCAATTGATTCCCTGTCCCAATTAAATATTTTGCTGACTGCATCCTTAAGAGCGCCACCAAAGCTCATGCGCTTGAATCCATGAAAGGTGCAGAGATAATCTGCTGCTGTGTCTTTGCCTGATCCGATCAGACCTGCTATGCTAATTATTTTTTTATTCATTTTTATACTATAACATAAAAATATAGATTTGTCAACTATTACCCTTGAATCCAGGTCAGCGGTTGTGAATAGTCAACATAGTTCTTTAAATCTAATAGCAATGCTTCCTGTGCAGCTTTTCCTTCTGCTTTCATGGCGGCACCATTTAAAGATGTTCCGCCGCTAGGACCAGCAATAGTTGAAAACTTTTCACGAGCTTCACCAATTATACATTTTAATTGCGCAAGCATAAAGTCTGCGATCCATACGCCAGCACCAGGGTCTTGTAAAAGTTCTATTTCTGGACGTTGAATATCTGCCCATATCAATATACGTTCCCCAGTTCCCTTAAAATCTCTGGTTATCTTCAGTGCTTTAGTTACAGGATTAAATGTATATGTAAGATAACCACCAAACATACGTGCAGCTAATTCTACATATCCTGCATAAAAATCATATGTAGCCATTCCGCCTGTATAGTTGTAATTCAACAGATATGTATTTAAAATTGCGCTTGAAAATGGGTCAAATGAACTAGATGATGGGCCTGTTTCAAGTCCAACTGTACGCCTGAATAATGATCTAACATTAATGAATTCTTGAGGAAGAGTATATGTATCAACATTCTTAATTACAGTCATCAAAGTATATGTTTCTTGAGTTGCATTTTGCGCTCTTTGGCGATATACTTTGATGGTGTAATTATACGCGGCTTCGTAATGTTGTGGATCAAGTTCAAGATCAATGATGTCTCCGCCCAAACGTAAACGAATATTTTCAAAGAAAGCTTCTTTGATTTCTTGTAGGTCAAGATTGGTTGGTGTTGATAAAATACTTGTAGTCATAACATTCCCTCATTATGACTATTTATTCTCGTTCAGAGTTTAGATGTGGGTTTAACTCATAGAATAATTCAGTGTCGTCATAAATGTGATTTTGTTTTCCTTGGCTATACATGAATAGTGAGCCATTGCACTCAAACCCACATTGGGGACACATCCAATCTCCTTGTCTATTTGGCTCGTTTTTATTTGGATGATACTTAGCAAGTAATAGGCAGTTTTCACATACCGCTGGACCTAGTCCCATTACTTATTGCAAGCCTTTGTTTGAAAATTTCCAGTTCTTTGGTCATAGAAACCAGCACCAAGTTCAACCATTTGCTTTCTATATCGGCTCTGATCATAATTATAGTTACTATTCAAGACTAGAAAAGTTCCAAGTGCACCCAATACCAAACCGATAATCATTCCTACCACAACTGCGGGGCCAGTATCATCCATTATACATCGCCTTCTTTGCGGTTTTCAGAATAGTGAGCATCAAACTTGCCACCCGGATAACGAGCTTCTAGCTTGTTGACATTTTCAGCAATAACTTCGTTCGGATCAAGTCCAAGTGCATTACATGCATTGGTCCAATACCAAATGATATCTCCGAGTTCACGCTTCATGTGAAAAATGGTGTCCTCGTTCAGCGGCTTGCCCTGAAAGAAAATCTTCTTCACGATTTCTTCAAACTCACCGCCTTCACTGCCAAGACCGATGCCAGCAGTAAGAAGCAACGGGATATTGACATTGCTGTTGTTGTGAAGCTTGCGAACATGTTCTACGAATGATACTACATCCTTGCTCGTGTCACTACACACAGTTAGAACAAAATCAGCGTACTTGTTTAGATCAATTTGATTAGACATTATTTTTCCTTTATTGAAATTTTACCCAGCGTGTAAACTTGCGCTTGATGTTACTGGGAACATTTGGATAATCAATCTCGGTAAGATTGATGAAAGTGTCGAAGGGATATGAGGTTGCAGTAAAATCGTCCAAAACAATGGGATAATTCATATCCAAATCCTTAGGTCCAGTAGTTCTGAACGATACGCAGGTATAACCAGATCGTCCAATCCTATTGAAACTCGTTGTCTTGCTCAAGTCAATGAAAACAAATTCCTCTGGCTCGCCTTCGCTAGGATAGACAAAAACCCTGTCACACTTATAGCCCATTCGTTATCTCCTTAGAATGCTTTGAGAATTACCATCGCTTCATTGAAGCGACCATTAGGGATAGCAGCTACTGCTTTAATATCCTTAAAGTACTTACGAGCAGCAGGTCTACTACCCATCACTTCCTTCAACTGTTCAGTCGGCTTACGAAGCGTCTTCATTTCACTTTCCTTTTTGTCAAAGCCGAGCAGAGTGTTGCCTTTTACAGTAAGACACTTGTTATATTCATCAGCAACATAATGATGTAATTTTCTCTTGGCTGTATCATAGACCCATGCTTCTGTGGCTTGATGCAATTTGACTGGACTCACACTAGTTATATCAATTTTCAATATCTCGTCTTTGAAACTCCTAAGATACTTCAACTTTGATACAATTTTCTCTACTGGAACTGCTTTTTTAGGACGAACGGCACGAGTTGCCTGTTTGATGGCAATATATGCATTGAGGTCTTCAATTACCTGTCCAGAAAACCTGATCATGTTATTGAGTTGTGTTTTGGTATACTTTGAATATCCCTCTTTGAGTTCAGAATCTTTTCCTAGCTTTGCAGCTTCGTATTCGTGCTTGGCATCTTCCCAGTACTTAACATAACGATTGATGTGGTAAGGTAGAACTTTCTGTTCATTCAATATAGCATGAATCTTTTCACGAGTTGCAAATTCTTTGGGGCACTTTTCATCAATAAATTGATCAGCTATAGATTCAATCTCGCCAATAGCATCAGCCGCACGTTCTTTCATTACTTCTTGAATGTTTTGGCGAGTCGGTGTTTTTACTGTATCTTCATTATCATTAGTTTCCAATACCAATTCATTTTTGCCAGCTTCGATAGCGGCATCAACTTTGTTCTTGATGAACGTAGTGAGCGGGTTCAGTACTGGACCAGTACCAGGAAGTGCTTCCCAATACTCTGCTTCGGCTTTATTGTAATCTGGACACCCACTATACAACATCTTGCACATGATAGCGGGCCAAACACCCAATGCATAGAGACCCTTTGCTGCTTTCGCATTTTTAATGTCTTGAGAAGTGTATTTGTTGTCCTTCATCCATTTCCAGACTTCGGGCAGAAGGTCAGCTTCCTGAAAATTCTCGTAGTAGAAATTCTTAGCATCATTCTTAAACTTGTTGAACGCCTGACCAGTCATCTTTTCCCAGCCAGTAAAATCTGGACCAAGCATTTTTTTTCTACGTGTTATTGTAGGTGAGGCCCTAGTAATTTTCTTTTTAGTTTTAATAAGCGCAGGGCGTCTTGCCATTTAAATCTCCATATCTCAAAAACTTACTTATACTAAAATGTAGGGGGATTGTCAACAAAAAAAATCCCCCACCTAGATGGGGGATTTTAACTTATTCAGTTTCCAACTGCAAGTCGGTAAAGCTTGCGGCTAATCCAAATCACAATCGCAACGATAATGATAAGAGTAAACAGATTAACCAGCCCCCAGAAAATCATTCCAAAGAAACCGGGACCATTATTCACCACCTGTCCAGCTTGTGCATATCCAGGATCACCTTGAACCGGAACACCCGCCTGAGGCGCATATCCACCACCATTATTCACGATAACGGGCTGTGACTGGTGACCACCAAAGATCATATTGCCCAAGATAGAGCCACCGAAAGCTCCAGCAAACGAACTGCCGAATCCACCGCCACCATTGCCACCATAGTAATGGTTTTGAACTTGAGGAGTCGGCTGATATCCACGATTATATCCGGAATATGCAGGCCGGTAATAAGGCTGACGAGGCACTACACGAGTCTGTGCAGGCTTTGCTGTGTTAAACTGGGAACCTGCCGAAAAACGAGGGGAAGTGGGAGCAGCAGGGGTTGCTGGCCTGCTATAGTTGGTAGAGGGACGATAGCTACTTCCAGCACTAAAGCTTCGTGAAGTAGAACCAGAGCTAATGCTAGAGCGCGAGGAACTAAAGCTTCCACCGCCACCAAACTTTCCTGCATAAGCAGGTTGTGCAATCATTGCAATTGCAGTAAGACCAATAATAAACTTCTTAAACATATATAAACTCCTTATTCAGAGGGGAGGATGGTAAGAAGGTGATCAAGAATTTCCTTCTTGGTCTCATTCTTGGTTGATACATCGAGTTCATTAAGATATTCAACAACCTTGTTAAGGACATCTTCCTTTCCTTCAAGATACTCAATGTAATTCTGTGCTTCATCAATTACCTTACCAACAACATATGGCTGGGTCTGACGAATATTATTAAAATCAGTTTCTAGTCCTTCGTAATTCATTTCATTCTCCTTAATCAATATTAATACATGTATTGCATTCTGGACAGTTAACGTATCTGTTGTTTGTTATGTAAGCATGCGATGGCTCTGGTTCAGTATGTAGTTTTATATCATTATTATAATATTCGAAAACACCGTTGCAATTTGGGCATTTATCAAATCCATAATATTTGGATTTGGGTAACATATTAGCCAAACTTACCAGTCCCCGCTGCTGCCGCCGCCGCCAAAGTCTCCGCCGCCGCCACTGTAGTCACTGGAACTGCTGTTATCATAACTACTTGAGCCAGAATCCCAGCCTGCACCACCACTGTCTCCACCACCATAATACGAATCGTTATTGGTTGTGTATGAAGTGGAATCATAGGAAGAATTGTTGCGATTGGTGATATCATCCAATACTTCCATGGTGATCAACGTATCAACAAGACTGTTATCAGTGTTTTGTGTACTGTAATCATTATAATAATGATTATGTGTTACAATTGGCTGAGAACTTGTATGTGCCCCTCCAGTAGAAATAGAACGAGTTACTGGGGGCTTAGTGGCATAAGTATGAGGTTGAAGCTTTTGTTTACGCTTAAACAGAGAGAATGGGAACATTTTTAACTCTTTTTTAGTGGTTCATAACATATACAGTAATACAAGGCACATGTCAACACTTAGTTGATGGTGTACCTTGTTTTTTTTGCTCCAGAACCGACCATGTAACGATCAACCTCAACAGAGTCAATACTTTCAAAATATCCATAACCTGGATTTCCAATAGTGATCTTCCTACCAAAATCATCAGTATATTCAATCGTAGACTTATCTGGGTTGGAAATGATCATCTTAGCAAGATCATGTGCCGCCTCACGATTTGCAGTACAATGCAAAATATCAATCTTGCCATCAGCGCAGCCAAAGCTATCACCAGTAGAATAAATCATATATACAACAAAAACTTCCGTGGTCTCATCAGGAACCAAGAAAATTTCAGAATTATATGGGCGACGAACATCATCACCGATTTCATAAACATCTTCAATCGTGCTGTTCCAGCTTTCTGACCAGCTACCATAGGGTTCATCTTCACGTTCTGAATATCCAAGAGAAGACAAATATTCAACACAAATTTTCATGATGATCCTTTTCTTATATCGTGAGAGTTTTGATATACCATAATATATAATATATGTCAATCGTGTTTTACAAAATTATACGAAATTTGCAAAAATGATGAGCCATGTCTATGGTGAATCCAAAAAATAATATGTTACAAAGTTAGTGTGTGGGTCTTTAGACACATTAACAGAAAATCTTGGAAAAAGAATCTTTTTGGTGCGTTTTGATCAAGGACTTTGTTCAGGATGTGCAGCATGTCCTTTATACGTCAAACATGTACGCAATAACAATCTTAATTTCATGATTCTAGCTTACCACGTTTGCCATTATGCACTGGACGACTGGTATTGTGCTTTGCATATTCAAAATATGCTTCCGCATCTTCAATATCATGAAAGAGATAATTATCGTTATAATGTGCACCGATATTATAATCGCGGAGATAACATCGGTCATTGGACCAACCAAGCTCACCAAAACATTTTCCGTTAACATACAGTGCACTGGTATCATATTCTGCTTGCTTAATTTCAGAAATATTCATGAAAGTTTGGATAGCGGAACAGTCACCAAGTCCATGCACTGCATAAACAGTTTTATCTTGAGCAAGCAGAACTGCCATTGCATTTTCCATAGCGCCAAAAGGATAAGAATGTGTCATGGTGTTCCTTTGAAATAAGTCAATGTGATTGGTATATACATGTGCGTCAGTCCTGTCAAGGGAAAAAGATAAATACTACATAACAAGGGTAAATCAGACATCATGCCACGTTTGTCACTTTGGCGTCCTAATAAACAGAACGATTACAGATTCTTAGATCGCATAGTCTCTGAACAATTAACTGTGGGCGGAACAGATTTGTATATCCACAAATATGCCGGTATATCCAATCAAGGTCCAAGCAATGATGCCACTCAGCCGCAATACTTAGAGCCAAACCCAACTCAGATTCAAGATTTATTATTTCTAGAAAACAGAGACCGTAGTTACGAACCCAATATCTATAGATTAAGAGGCCACTACTCCGTTCAGAATCTTGATTTTGACCTTAGCCAATTTGGGTTGTTCCTTAACAATGACATTATTTTTGTAACTGTACATTATAATGATATGATTGATATTATTGGTCGCAAACTAATGGTAGGAGATGTTTTGGAACTGCCACATCTTCTTGATTACAATCCATTAAACGAAAAGCTTCCAGTTGCGCTGAAACGGTTTATGCAAGTCACTGATGCTAATTATGCAAGCGAGGGGTTTTCACAAACTTGGTTTCCACACCTATGGAGAATAAAATGTGAGCCTCTTATCAACTCTCAAGAGTTTTCTGACATTTTAGATCAGCCTGTGCAGCAAGATAACTATCTTGGAAATTTTGACCCTATGAAAACATACCCACCAGGATATACAGTAACTTATGGTGGAACAGTATATCAATCAATCACTGATGTTCCAGCAGGTATTACTCCACCAAATGCCACGTATTGGTCAGTTGTGCCAGATGGCAGTCTTGCTGATATTCTTTCAACATATAACAGAAACATATCAATCAATGATGCAAATCTTCGTGAAGCAGAGCGTCTGTTACCAAAATCTGGGTATGACAATAGTAATCTTTATGTGGTTCCAACTTATGGTGAATATGAAGAAAATCATGTTTTATCTAAACATCCCAATGAACCATCACCACCGATTAACATTCTTATAGAAGAATCTAATACACAACCTACCGTAACTGGAAATGTAGTTATGGTGCGTGATCCAAGATATCGTTCACCCAGTGCTGGTATTAAAATTTCCAAAGATGCGCTTCAAAGTATTTGGGATATGACAGTTGATGCTGATGGGCTGTCAGATAAAATAGATAAGTTTGTTGCTGCAAGTCTTTCTATAATTGAAGTTAGTCCGGACAAAACTGAAAGTGGTTCTGGAGCAGTAGAAACTACTAAAATGTTGGCAATAGAATCCTTGGGAACATCTTATGGGCCATATGGCACAGCAGATAATACATATGCAACCGCTGACCAAGACCCAGCACAATCTGGGTTTACTGGCGATATCACTCAACAAATGGACTACAGAGCAGACTGTGATCCAAGATTCCAATATATCGCTAGATCAAGCCCAAGATCATTTGGTTATCTTACAGGATATCTTACTGGAGATGGCAGTGCGCCTGATGGATATCCAGTGGCGGCTGGAATTGCATTCCCACAAAATCCACAAGTTGGTGACTATTTCTTACGCATTGACTATATGCCACAGTTATTATTTCGCTGGGATGGTGTATTGTGGGTAAGAATTTCTAATAATGTTAGAACTCAGACTGGCTTTGCTGACGCCACTAATCAATCACAATTGAATAGTTTCATTAACAATGAAAATAAGATATATAGCAACAGCGATAAAACTTTTATACCCGAGAAACAGGCATTGTCAACCATACTGATGCCTTCTCCGGATATATTGCCTCCAGAATAAGAGATTTATAAATGGCCGATTTTTTTTACGATGCTCAAATAAGAAGATACTTAATACAATTTGCAAAAATATTTAGTTTTTGGAACGTAACTAAAGGAAATGATCCAAATGGAAATCCTATACTTGTTAGAGTTCCTATCATGTATGGTGATTCAAGTCGTCAAGCGGCTACAATTATTGCGAATAACAGTGCAAGCAATCTTCCTTCTGCTCCGTTATTCACTTATTATATTAGTGGTTTGGAATATAATCAGAGATGGACAACTGATCCAACATTCATTGATAAGCTCCAAGTAAGGCAGCGCACATACAACAATGATACACACACATTTGAACCCACACAATCGCAAGCATTTACAATTGAAAGGCAAATGCCAGTTCCGTATACGTTAAGAATAACTCTTGATTTTTGGAGCACCAACAATAACCAAAAACTTGAAATAGTGGAACAGCTTGGCACTTTGTTTAATCCAGCACTTGAAATTCAAAGTACTGATAATTTTATAGATTGGACTTCGCTGTCTTCTGTATTCCAAGACGGTATAAATTATAGTAGCCGAAGCATTCCGATTGCAACTGGCAATCCTATAGATGTTTTAACTTGGAAATTTTACATGCCTATTTGGCTTTCAACTCCTGCCAAACTGAAAAAGATGGGAGTTATTGAAAAAATCATTGCATCTATCTATCAAGGAACTGCTTATCAAGATGTTCAGGATGAAGATTTGTTACTTGGTACCAGACAAAAAATTACTCCATATGGATATAACTTATTATTATTGGGTAATCAACTTCAATTGCTTCCGAAAAATTCCACCTTTATGCCACCAAATGAATCATTAACTATTCCTAGCAACCCTAATACAGATTTATATTGGACAGCTTTTTTAAATGCATATGGCGCGATCAGGCCGGGCATTTCACAAATCTGGTTACAGAATCCATATATGACTACCGATATTGTTGGAACAATTGTTCCTAATCCAAATGATGATAGATTTTTAATATATGATATTGATCCGCAAACTCTACCACAAAACACGCTTGTGCCAGTAGATAGCATTATTAACCCACAAGTCACTGGACCCAATGCTGGTCTTCCTGGTCCTACACCAAATAAACGCTACCTAATTGTGGAAGATATTGGCACCGATGGCGAGACTACTATTGCATGGGGAGGACTAGTTGCAAATGCAAACGACATAATTGAATTCAATGCTACAACAATGCAGTGGTATGTAGCATTTGATTCTAGAGCAGCAACTGAGATTGAGTTTGTTACTAATATAACAACTGGTGTGCAATATCGTTACGATATTACTGAACGTATCTGGATTAAATCATATGAAGGATATTATCATGCCGGTGATTTTTCTATTGTGATCTAACATAACAGTTAAATAAACACATGACGATTCAAGCAGCAGGTGTGTTTTTTTATAGCTCATCCACCAACCGATATCTTTATCTGCTTAGGGCAGACCCAAAAAACCATACGTGGAGTATACCGGGTGGAGGTATTGAAAAGAATGAAACATTATATGAAGGTATTGAAAGAGAATGTAATGAAGAAATGGGGTTTTTTGATCATAATCTTAAGTTGATACCAATTCAAAAATTTGTTAACAATTCTTTTACGTACCATACGTTTTTTTGTGCAGTAGAAAAAGAGTTTATACCTAACTTAAATAATGAGCATATTGGTTATGCTTG